>OKVW01000064.1_pt1 | contig 94681 bp, 102 predicted proteins | sample 1606991 | NCBI WGS metagenome assembly OKVW01 (sample SAMN03281021, study PRJEB24777) | human gut metagenome | isolation source: fecal sample PR177 from 1 month old male Malay infant, vaginal delivered... | reverse complement strand
TACAATCAAGAGAGAATACATTTCAGCAAGTTGTACGGAAAGAAAAATTAAAGCAATTCCTTCATGAAACAACCCTACCTGTTTTTTAATCCTCCTTGCTATCCCAAATTCACCATGCTATAATTTTATTAGGTGTGGGGAACAAATTTTGATGATTTTTTTCATCATGGTAATGTGATTTTTCATCTGTATTTACAAAAGGAAAAGAGGTTCAACATGATTCTAAGAGATCTATGCCATACTGATTTTTTAATAATGCATCCATCGGATTTGTTAAAAGATGGAGTTGCACGCTTGATGGGCGTCACCCCGTCTTACGTCCTGTCTGTTCTGGACGGGCAGGTAAGAGGTGTCTTCTCATCACAGTATCTGATGAAATATTATCTGCAAAACCCCCATTCCCTCTGCAGCCTTGAGGATACCCCATCAGATAAACCCTTTGTACTTATGCCCTCCGGTGCTTCACTGGATACGCTTAGCAGGACGGAATGCGGGACCTATATAATCGCTATGGAGCAGGAAATGCCCATAGGTGTGCTGCATTACGATTCCCGTATTAAGAATATGAATCAGCATTCCCCCAATCCTATTATGGATATGCCCTTTGAAGGATTTCAGCAGGTATTTGAAAATATTGAAGAAGAAATTATTGTCTCTTCTAAGGAAGGCAAAGTCTGTTATCTCAATAAAAAAGCAGAAGCGCTCATGGGACTTTCCTCAAAAGAAATCGTAGGACGTACCCTGGGGGAGCTGGTGGAGAAAAGAATTTTTTATCCCAGCGCTGCACTGGAGGTTTTGAAAACGGGTAAAAAAGTAAACCTGCAGACACATATGCAGACTGGTGAAGAACGGTTAAGTACTGCAATTCCTATTTTTAATGCCCGGGGAGAAGTAGATTATGCAGTGTGTACTTCAAAGAATGTAGCAGAAATTCTCCAGCTAAATCAACAGCTGGCGGCAGAACAGCGAAAGCTGGAACAAAAGCATTATGAGATTGAACGAATGCAGAAGCGGGAATTTGAGCAGATGAATTTCTACTTTGACAGCAAAGAAATGTTTAAGGTCATGCATGCCATTAAGCGTGCGTCACCTCTTGATATGACCGTCTTAATACTTGGAGAGACCGGAGTCGGAAAAGAAATTGTAGCTAAGAGCATTCATTATCTCAGCAATCGGCGTACCCAGCCTTTTGTAAAGATCAACTGCGGGCTGATACCGGAAAATTTAATCGAAGCTGAGCTGTTTGGTTATGAAGAAGGCAGCTTTACCGGCGCTTCTAAAGGCGGTAAAAAAGGAAAAGTAGAGATGGCACACGGCGGAACTCTGTTCTTGGATGAGATTGGAGACATGCCTTTTCATCTTCAGATAAAGCTATTAGATTTTCTTCAGGATAATTCCTATGTCCGCGTTGGGGGAACCAAACGCCATCATGCAGATGTGCGGATTATTTCAGCCACAAATCAGAACTTAAATGAAATGGTAGAAAAGGGGACTTTTCGAATGGATCTCTTTTACCGGTTAAACGTATTCAGCATACAGATCCCTCCCCTGCGGGAACGGACAGAGGACATACCTGCGCTTACGGAATATTTTCTGAAAAAGTTTAACGGCAAATACAATCTGCAGCGTCAGCTTTCCCCCGATGTCATCAAAGAAATGTATCAATACCGATGGCCTGGAAATGTACGGGAGCTGGAACATACGCTGGAACGTATGATTGTAATGAGTGAATCGGAAATCGTCTCATCCGAAATTTTACACGAAGCAATTAATGAAAGACAGAAGCCTGCCCTTAGCATTGTGTGCAATGGAATCCTGCCATATAAAGAGGCGAAAGGCATACTGGAGAAAATATTAATTCAAAGAGCATATGAACTCTATGGTTCTACTTATAAGGCGGCAGAGGCACTTGGGATTGACCAGTCCACGGTTTCTAAACTGTTGAAAAAGTATCGGGATGACTAAAGCAAAGCCCCCTGCCGTATGGAACAGGGGGCTTATTTAGAACTTTTTCCTGCCGCATGCATCCCTTATCCCGCATGCATCCCGGTATTTCGCCACTGTTCTGCGAGAAATCCTTATGCCTTCCGCTACCAGTCTTTCCGTAATCTTCTGGTCACTGAGCGGCTTCTTCTTATCTTCTGCAGCCACAATTTCCTTGATCCGCTCCTGTACTCCCGCCGAGGCTACCAATCCATTGTCTTCACTGGACTCCACCCCTTTGGAAAAGAAATAATTCAGGGGAAAGATGCCCCAGGTACACTGCAGATATTTTCCCTGAAGGGCGCGGCTGACAGTTGATGCATGGATTTCCAGTCTGTCTGCCACATCTGACAGGCACATGGTTTTCAGCCCTTTTCCGCCAGCAAAAAAGTCCTCCTGAAGATCGACGATACACTTCACCACCCGGATCATAGTAGTATTCCGCTGCGAAATGCAATTTTTAACCCATTCTGCCTGTTTCAATTTTGACTGGACATAGTCCTTTGTATCCTGGTCTGTTTCCTTTTTCAGCAATTGGCAATAGGAGGTATTCATGATGACTCTGGGATACATGTATTCGTTGAGGAGGATTTCGTAATACCCGCTGAGTTTAACCACCGTTATATCAGGGACAATATATGACAGCGTTTCTCTGGTATAAAAGCTGTTTCCCGGTTTCGGGTTTAATGACTGGATCACTTTATAAGCCTCCAGCACTTCTTCCACCGTAATTCCAAGCTTTTTTGCTATCTTATCCATCTGGTTTTTTCCCAGCAAATCCAGGTACAAGTCGATAATCTTCCTTGCATTTGGTTCATCCATCTGTCTGCGGTCGAGCTGAAGCAGCAGACATTCCCTTAAATCCCTGCACCCAATTCCTGCCGGCTCCATCCCCTGTATGAGATGCAGCAGTTTTTTTGCTTTCTCATTTTCTATTTGGAATTGCCGGCACACATCATCCAGCGGCAATGTAAAATACCCCTTTTGGTCAATACATGCTATCATGTACTCCATAACTGTATGTTCCTGCACATCCAGATCGTAAGTCAATAGCTGAGACAGCAGGTATTCCTGTAAATCCTCGTCCTCGCCTTTTCCAATAGTTCCCCAGACATCCGTTTCCACACGCTCTTCATATTCCTGATTATAATAAACCCGGTTTTCCTCATTCATCTGCTCCAGCCATTCCAATTTCCTGCGGATATCATCTTCCCGGCTGACAGGGGGTTCCATATTCTCCAGATCAATCAACGGATTTTCCATAGCCAGTTCCTTCACATAAGTTTCCAGTTCCTGACCTGTCATCTGTAGAATTTGTACCGATTGAATCATTCTCTGTGACATATTCATCTGCTGGCTCATTTTTACCTGAAGTTCCATATCGTTCCTGGTATGCTGCATGCTCATAAACCCTATCCGGTTAATCACCAATGCAGTATACGCTCCTTTCTCCATTCTCAGGGTCCCACACTCCTGCTTTTCTACGTCAAGCTATTTATTCTTAAGACGTGACAAAGCGTTCTTCAAATGCCTGATCTGTGCAGATCCCTTTCCCGAAAATAACCATTTACTGCATCTTATTCAGCAGCTTTCATCTTATTCCCGGTATCAGGCATCCTCACAGAAAATGTATGGCACAAAATTGATTTACTGCCATCCAGACAATTTAAAGAACGTTTTCCCAATATACTGTTAAGTTTATTTTAGCATAGTTTGCGGACTCTGTAACGACTATTTATGGAAACTTCAGCACCACTCCAGCAAACTTAAATCTACAGCAGACGATGTGCCTTTCCTCCAACCGTCACGTAATCTGCTACGATTCTGTTTCTGCCGGTCTCTGCCCTGCCTTTGGAATCAACCAGTTCAATGGGGTGATCCTCCATATGGAAAATAGTGATATCTCCTTTATTTCCTTCTTTTAAATGTCCCAGCCCTTCCAAATGGAAAAAATCTGCCGGAACTGATGTCACACAACGCACGCATTCTTCCATATTCATACCCAGGTGTAAAATTTTATTCATAGTATGTATTAATCCCCAGACTGGTTTTAAGAAATTCCATGCATAAATATCGGTACTGATCATATCCGGATAAAATCCCTGATCAAATGCAGCATGTGCAATTTGAAAGCAGAAACTGCAGCCACCATGTCCCACATCAAACAGCACCCCCCGCTTTTTTGCCATAAAGACGCTGTCCAGGACTTTACCATCGGAATCTACCATACTATTGTGTATTCCATTTGGGGCATAACGGTTATAACAATGGGTCAGCAGATCTCCCTTTTGGGCAAGGTCAATCATTTCACTGACCTTTGGGGGATATTCTCCCACATGGGCAACGAATGGAAGTTTTAACTCCCGTGCTGCCTTTTGTCCCAGCTGGAAGGGCAGCAGCCCAAGCTTACCCACCGCCTCACCGTCCGAGCGGACTTTAACTCCCACAATAGTGCCCGGATATTTTCTGATCATCTCTTTCATCTCATCTATCCGGAGATTATCTTCCTCTGACAGTTCCGACCAGGTGTTTATTCCATGATATGCCAGATTGAGCAGCGCATATACCCGTGTCATTGTATTTGACATATACTTATCATGGAATTGTTCGAAATTTGCCGCTCCAGTAGAACCGGCGTCAATCACTGCACAATTTCCAAGGCGGACACCTGCCACGTCGGGATGCAAACCAATATTTAAGGGACTGTCCATATCAAAATGCCCGTGAATGTCTATAAATCCCGGCGACACAGTCTCTCCATCCAGCTGTATCACATCTGCATCTGCCGGAACATTAATATGTTCACGAATTTCCGCAATAAGCCCTTCTCTGATTAAAATATCTTTCTTTTCATAATAATATCCATCCCCTGGTGACAGTAGTCTGCCGCCACGAATCAACAGTGTACCTCTCATAAATAGCTCCCTTCCATACCAACACCCGGCAATTATTCGGTTACAGTTTTATCTTCCTTCTGAGGCTCATCTGTAAGCGGAATATCCGCATTTATTTTTTCTCTGTCCTTCTTAACCCATTTCACAAAAGATATTGCCATAATAATGAATATTACCATCAACGGCGGTGACGTCAGCTGGGACGAAGCCTGCAGAGCCTTAATCGCTCCTCCGCTGAACATTAATGCTAATGGAAGTACTACTAACGCAGCTACCCAAAATATGCGGTACCATGCAGGCGGATCTTCTCCTACCCGAAGATTTTTACTGGTAGCCGTTGCCAGTGTCATAGCTATGGTATCAATAGTCGTTGCCAGGAACATAAACATAATGAAGCAGAATGCAAACAGGAACACTTTACCAAATGGCAGATGAAGCATCATTGCTGCAATTGCTTCATAATTTGATGATTCAGCGGCAATCTTGGAAACAGGAACGATTCCGTTCAGGTCCAGATACATGCCATAATTTCCAAGAACTCCATACATCAGCCAGCATCCTCCTGAGCAGATAAGCAGTTCTGCAAGTATGACCTGACGAACCGTTCGGCCTTTTGAAATACGGGCTACCCAGAGTCCCATGGTTGGAGCTACAACAATCCACCACGCCCAGTAAAAGATGGTCCAGTTCTGTGGAAAACCTCCTCCGGAGATCATATCAGTAGTCGTACTCATTTTAATATAGTTCTGAAGCATCGTTCCGATGCCCTCAGTCAGATTGTTTAAAATAAATGCCGTCGGACCAATAATGAAAATGACTGCCAGCAAAACAATCGCTCCATTAAAGTTAAAATCGCTTAACCGCTTAATTCCTTTTTCAATTCCCGCATAACAGGCTACGCTAAAGACGATCAGCCAGACCAGAATAATGATCAGATCAGTGGTAAAGGTTTTGGGTACGCCGAACAGTTTATTTAAACCTGTACTGATCATTGGGGTACCCAGAGCAATACTGGTTCCGCATCCGCCAATAATCCCAATTACAAAAAAGATATCGATTAATTTGCCCGCTTTCCCTTCTGCATGCTTTTCACCGATCATTCCTTCACATGCGGTACTCAGTTTCAGGATCGGACGTTTTCGGTTCCAATACGCATAAGCAATTGGTAAGGTGGGAATACAATACATTGCCCATGCACTGGGTCCCCAGTGGAATAGTCCATAGCTGCTTGCCCATACATAGGACTCCGCACTTCCGGGTTCTATTCCAAAAGGAGGACCGGTCACATAGCTTGCCCATTCGATGGATCCCCAATACATGATACTGGCGCCAAGACCTGCGGTAATCAGCATACCGATCCAGGAAAAGGTAGAGAACTGCGGCTTTGCATCCGCTCCCCCGAAACGGATATTGCCCCACTTTTTTGAAAACGCCATGAAAAGCAGGAAAATCAGACATCCGGCAGCAAATAACAGATATGCCCACCCAAGATTGCTTGTTGCCCAGGAATTCGCTGAATTAATTACCGCACTGCTCTGTTCCGGTTTAAAAAACATAATCCCGCAGATTATGATCAGAAAAATAACGGACGGAATCAGCACTTTTCGCTCCACTATCTTTCTTTTCGGTTCCTTTTTGTCGTTCTGAGTCATAGATAATACCTCCTTAGTAAAATTTATTTTATACTAAGTAAATGAGCAAAATTTGTGCCAACTTTATAATTTTTTAATAATTGACAGCTCAATTATGGAAATTCCCCATTTTATGCGTCTTACATAAATCTTAGATTCTCCATCTTATTCTGCTGCTGTAAGTAACTTAGATAAAAATAAATTCCACACCCACAAATCAATGAATATTTTCATCCCCAAAATGAAAATATTCATTGATCTACACCCTCAGAGCATATAATAAAAATCAAACCACATTCCGCTTCTCTCCGCACTGAAATGCTTTAATATTTAAATAGACCTCGTTCATCAGCCTCTCTCTGGCTTCCCTGCTGATCCACCCAATATGCGGAGTAATAAGTAATTTCCTGCTATCCTGGATATTCAGCAGCGGGTTGTCCTTATCCATGGGCTCTTCTGTCAGGACATCCAGCCCGGCGCCTCCAATCATCCCCTCCTTTAATGCTTTTGCCAGATCTTTTTCATTTACAATAGGTCCCCTTGCCACATTTAACAGAATTGCTGTCTTTTTCATTTTTTCAAATGCCTGTAAATTCAGTAGATTCTCTGTGTCCTTGTTAAGTGGTGCGTGCACGGAGATAATATCCGATCGCTGCAACAGGGAATCAAATTCTACCTGCTCATAAACTGCATCCTTATTTTTACCGGAAGTGGAGTAATAAATAATATGACAGCCAAGGGCCTCCGCAATTCTGGCAGTTCTCCTGCCGATTGCCCCCAATCCGATAATCCCCCAGTTCTTGCCTTCCAGTTCATAAATCTGCTCCCCAAAATGGGTAAACAGTTCACTTTTTACATATTCCCCGCTTTTTACATATTGATCATAATAACTTAATTTATGTAATAAAAACAACGCCATGGCAATTGTATGTTGTGCAACTGCATTTGTAGAGTATCCCGCCACATTGGCAACAGTTATGTCTCTGGAATCCAGATACTCCTTATCCAGCACATTGTAACCGGTTGCCGTTACTGCTATCATTTTCAAATTTGCGGCATCACTAAGATTTCCCCTGTTCATGGGGACTTTATTCATTATCACAATATCTGCATCTTTAACCCGCTGCGCTACCTCATGTTCCCGGGTTGTCTCATAGACCGTTACCTGCCCAAGTTCCTTAAAACAGGACAGATCCATATCATTGCCTATTGTTTTGCCTTCTAGTATCACGATTTTCATCATTGTTTTCTTCTTTGTATTCATCATTGTATTCATCACTGTTTTCATCATTATGTTTACCCTTTCCCATATCTTTACCTCCTGCATTTACCTGAATCCATATAAAACCCATCGGAAAAAGGCCACCTTATGTAACACAAGGCAGCCCCCTTCTATATGAATTTATGCAGATTTCCTGAATTTGTGAACCATATCTAGAATTAGGCCCACTTATCCCCGGAATCGCACTAATTAAAACCTATATCTATGAACTTCTATCTTAAAAATACTAATTGTTACAAAATAGCTGCTTCTAATCTATTTTAACATCATCTGCCGCAGACGCGGCTAAATACCTTTCTTAATACCTCGATAAAAATCACTTCTATAAACGTTTTAACAATTCTTCTCTTTGTTTTTCAAATCCTGGTTTTCCAAGTAACGCAAACATATTCTTCTTGTAGCTTTCGACACCCGGCTGATTGAAAGGATTCACTCCCAATGTGTAGCCGCTGACACCACATGCAAATTCGAAGAAATAGAACAGCTCACCTAAGGAAAACTCATCCTGCTTCGGAATGGTTACCATCAGATTTGGTACATTTCCATCCGTATGGGCAAGAATCGTTCCATTCATTGCACTTTTATTTACAAAATCCACAGTTTGTCCTGCAAGATAATTGAGGCCATCTAAATCTACCGGCTCTTCCCCGATTTTTAACTCACACTGTGACTCTTCTACATTCAATACTGTTTCGAACATGATACGGCTGCCGTCCTGGATAAACTGACCCATGGAATGAAGATCTGTAGTGAGATCTACGCTTGCAGGGAATATACCCTTTTGGTCTTTTCCTTCACTTTCGCCATATAATTGTTTCCACCATTCAGATACGTAGTGTAAGCTTGGTTCATAGTTGGCTAATATCTCTACTGATTTGCCTTTTCTTAACAGGATATTACGGATTGCTGCATACTGTAATGCATCATTTTCGTCAAAATCAGCTTCCAGAGCGCGCTGTCTTCCGGACGCAGCGCCCTCCATCAACTTCTTAATATCTGCTCCACTTACTGCGATAGGAAGCAAGCCTACTGCGGTTAATACGGAGAAACGTCCGCCTACATCATCCGGAACTACGAAGCTTTCATAACCTTCTTCGGTAGCCAGGTTTTTAAGGGCCCCTCTGGCCTTGTCCGTTGTAGCATAGATTCTCTTGGCTGCTTCTGCCTTGCCGTATTTCTTTTCCAGCATTTCTTTAAAAATACGGAACGCAATTGCTGGTTCAGTAGTGGTACCTGATTTTGATATAATGTTTACAGAAAAATCTCTGTCCCCGATAACATCGATTAAATGCTTTAAATAGGTGCTGCTGATGCTGTTTCCTACATAATAAATCTCCGGTGTCTTACGGATTTCCTTTGAAACCATATTATAAAAGCTGTGGCGTAAAAATTCGATTGCCGCTCTGGCACCAAGATAGGATCCGCCGATACCAATGACCAGCAGCACCTCACTGTCTCCCTGAATTTTTTCCGCTGACTTCTCAATTCTTCCAAACTCTTCCTTGTCATAATCTACAGGTAAATCAATCCATCCCAGGAAATCATTCCCCGCACCTGTCTTTGATACAAGCGTTTCCTTGGCAGCCGCAACTATATTTTTCATTGCTTCTACTTCGTTTTCGCCAATAAATCCAGCTGCTTTTGAATAATCAAACGTTACTTTATTTCCCATGATATTCACTCCTTCTTTGCGTGTTTTATATGTTCTTATCCATCATTCTACCAAATGTACTACACTTAATCAAGACAAAAATTCCTTTAGCACCTCCCTTATGACTCGTTCCTGTTCCGCAGGATCCATTTGTTTTAGGATTTCCGTGTTCCGCTCCTTGCTATGCTCACGCTCTGCCGCAGTTTCATCTAACCCCTCCTTTATTCTTGCCAGATTCTGTTTCAACTCACGCTTATCTTTCTGCGCCTTGCTCTCAAGCGGCCTCACTGGCCGCTTTTTCACCCCTAGCGGTGAAATCGGCGTCTTTTCTTTCTCTTTTACTGAATCTGCCTCTGCTGCCGGCTCCTGTTTCTTCTCACTTTCAGATAGTGATGATAGATCCACCTCCTTGTAGGCATGTCCTATTCCGGAATTTGCCAGGTAATCTTCCAACTGTACCTGCAAATACCTGTTTTTATATCCAACATCAATTACCGCCTGGGTTCCTAATAGAAGCAATAGCGCTCCTCCGCCGGCCCATAGATAATTCTGTACAATGTTTGCTGCAAAGTTCTGGGCACCTGCCAGCAGATAACCTGCCCCGGCTATACCTAAGCATAGAACAAGTGCGGTGCCTCCCATACGGCGCCACTGGTGTAGACTCATACCAATGCACTGATATTCATAGATGCTTTTCTTTACAAAGACTGATGTATTGGTTAACCCTTCATTTAACCGTTTACTCGCGACGTACTGTTGTCGTAATCGCTTCATAAACTTGCCTTTCGCTTCTGTGTAGTTTTCTGCATCCCGTATCAGTCTGTCATATAGAATATTTAATACTAGTTGACTGATTACCCCCAAAATACAGATTGCTGCCATTGCGTAAAATAACATGTTTTGTTGTAAGATAGACCTTATCATTGTGATCCCCCTTCACCTTTCTGATTTGTACCGACATCATAGCCCACAAAAAATAATTTGTAAAGCAGAATCGTTCGACAAAAAAACCTCGGAAACGGCTTATTTACGGGGGTTTTTGCGATTTTGGGGTTCATGTCAGGCACTTCAATTTCACTTTGAAATAACACATTTTGCCGTGATCAGAATTCTTGAAATCCATTTATTTTAGCGGTTCGAAGGCAGTTTGGAGAGGGCTTTAGAAATGTTAAAAAAATATATGAATTGGCTGGCGCAGATTTACGCAGATAAAAATAAAATTTTTTTGATCTGAAAGAAATTTTTAAAACAAGGGCTGACAGCTGTGCATTCCAGCTTAGTGCCTCCCAGCAGGGGATTGAACCATTCTGCAGGTGCAATGTGCTGCATCAAAGAATGGTTCGGGTTTCCTCTCCCCCGCCAAACTGGCTTATGCCAAAGCTTCCATCAGCTTATTCACAAGATTTACACTATGCTGTGCTGCTTTCGCTTCAAATGTGGGATAGTCCATGGTAGCACTGTCATCCGACTTATCTGAAATTGCCCGGATCACTGCAAACGGTATCTTATTCAGATATGCGGTCTGCGCAATTGCCGCGCCTTCCATCTCGGTACAATACGCCTCAAAGTTATCCGTGATTCTGTTCTTTACTTCTTTATTACTGATAAACTGGTCCCCGCTTACGATTCTTCCCCGGAAGACGTGAATATCAGGATTGGCTTCCAGGCATGCTTTCGCTGCAATTTCTGAAATCTCTTTATCTGACTCAAAAGCAAATACATCCAGCTGCGGGATCTGTCCTAAGGGATAACCAAAATTTGTAGCATCCATATCATGATGTACGAGATCTGTGGCAATCACCACATCCCCAATATCGATTCCTGCATTCAGTGATCCTGCTATACCCGTATTAATTACTCTGGTTATATGGAAGACATCTACTAAGATCTGTGTACATACCGCTGCATTTACCTTGCCTATTCCACTTCTTACTATCACAACGTTTTGTCCTTTTAAGATTCCCTGGCAGAATTCCATGCCTGCTTTAACGGTAACCGTTTTATTTTCCATTTCCTTTTTCAGCGCATCTACTTCTACATCCATTGCTCCAATGATTCCTATAATATTCATCTATCTTCCTCCATTAAGTTCACCTGTTTTCTGAAGTTATCTTATCATAACCCATCCGGTTCTGCAACCAATCCCAGGTAAGTTCTGCTAAATTTAACACTTAAGCTTTTATTTTTCCTCTCAGATAAATGCTTATCTTCCTATATAATAAGAAGCAGTGGCAAAAGCCACTTCATCCGAGGGTCTGATTTCACGTTTTTCATTAGCTTCCAGTCTTTCCCCATTGAGAAAGGTCCCATTCATAGAGTTTAGATCCATAACATAAAATGCACCGTCTTCCTTCCAGATCTTAGCATGTACCCGGCTGACAACCGGAAGATCTATCCGTACATCCACCTTAGACTTCATCTTCCCTATATACAGCGCTTCCTCATATAAGAGAATATTCCCCCTTAAATGAGGTTCCATACTGATAAAACATAATTTTTTAAGTTCTTCATTTTTACAGAGAATTGTAGTTTGTCCAATGTGCTCCTCCGGCTTCTCCTGATCATCTTCCTGCATATCTGTTTGCACTGACAATATTGATGACTGGGGGGCCTTTGTACCATACTCTGGCTCATCCTCTAAGTCTATATCTGAATTCTTCTTACCATCTTCCATAAACTCTTTTACCACTTCAGAATCCCGCTTTCCAGTCCTTTGCTTTTCGTTTTTACTGGGTTTCTTCCTATTAATAAAGGAGATCAGATAGCCCACTCCGCCCAATATGAAAAAAACGACTCCCCCCAGTTGTGTCATATCTGCCTTAAAATAGCTTCCTGCTGCAAATATACCCACAATGGCAAACACCGCTGCTACGATTATAAAGATGTTTAATTTAAAGTTAGCCTTCTTCCAAATGTTAAAACTGTTTCTTGTCTGGTTACTGCTGTCTTCTGTTTTAACGTGTTTCTTCCTATTATAATGTACACTTTTATCTCCTCTTTCTTTAACCTCATTATGCTTTTTAACTTCTTTGCCTTTATTTTTCTTAAGCTCTGCCTCTTTTTTTATTTTACCTTCTTCCTTCTCGACCTTCATCTGCCTTTTTAGCTCAGTGTCTGTAGTATCAAGAAAGGGACTATCTTCCAGTTTTTCGTTCTGGCTTGCTTGTATCTTAGGAGCCTTCGATACTGTCTCGGTGTTCGCACCAGACTGTACCGGCTGTTCTGCCTGATCCGAATTTCCCCATAACCTTAAGTCAGAAGATGTCTGCTGCCGGTAAACGCTTTGAATAATCTGCTCTATACTAAAGTTTTCTTCTGTTGTCTGCCTGTAAATATCATAACCCAGGGCAACCGCACCAGGATCATTATGATCTAATCTCTTCAGTATAAACTCTGCCAGCTCCTTAAAAGAATCTGTAATTGTACCTTTATAAGAAGGAAGGTAGCAGAGACAGGGCTCTTTCGTTTCGATATCCATGTAGATATAGGCTGGATCTAACAATACATGATCTGGTTCTAACAGGTAAGCTGCAACATTTTCAATGGAAGATTTCACCCCAAGCAGAAGAATTTTAATATCATCCATGGTCATGGTACTCTTTTCAAAAATACGTTCCAACGACTGCCTTGATGTAACTTCATAGTAAAAATAAACATTACCATCCATTTTTTTCATATTGCACTTTAACAGACCTCGTATATCGTTTATGGATAGCATTCGGATCTGATATTCATTCCCATATATCTGTTCTTCCGGTTCCAAAATCAGATAATTATGATTCATATCCCTCTTATAACTCACCTGCATTAATTTTCCCCCTTATCCAACAGCCTCTGCAAACCTTTTACTTTGCGTATGGTGTCACCCGGTCGCTTTAATGAATATTCTTTTTTAACGTTTATTCTAAGTTCCTTACCCGTAAAATAAGAGACCACAAGTCCCGGGACCGGAAACCTTCCGCTATATTCTACCGTTACACTATCTTTCCCTTTAGAAACAGAACTTTTTATTTTTCTGGTACCCAGCAACCTGTCTTTGACCAGCTCCCCTGCCCGTAATTCTACCCCCTTGTCATTCTGATCATCCGTATTATGAAGCCCCGCATAGAGCACAGTTTCCAATGCAGCACCTTCCAGCAGCGCTTTGTCATGAAGATAAAATCCCAGATAAATTATGCCAATAAAAACAGGTATTAAGATACTCATCAGCATGGCAGCTTCCACTGTATAACTTCCTTTTTTTCTCTTCCACACCTTAACACACCTCAACTCCGGCAACCGCCAACATAATTATATAGCTTAGCAAAACACACGGTATAAACGCAATGGTATGATTCCGCTTTACCCTCTTAAATACAATTAACACCATACTGTACAGGGCTGCCAGAAAAAGTGCAATCAACAGCAGTTCCATATTTGCCCATACCCCTAAAAATAAACCACAGACTCCAATTACAAAACCATCCCCGCTTCCAACAGCTCCCCTGGTAGCCCAACCGGCAGCCAGCAGTAATAATCCTGGTATGATTCCACAAATCCAGATCATCATTGGTAATTCCTCATGGGTAAGATTCCAGATGACAGCCACCGCCGCAAAAGTTCCGGTTAATACTATTGATACTTCTTTTCGTTTGATATCAATGCCCGCACTGATGATCAAAAACACTAATAAACCTGCCTTATTCATAGCATACCTTTCTTTAAACCTTCATTTCCCTGCCTATACACGCAGCCAAGCCTTACTGCCCACACCTGGAGCAGGGCTGCCAGTCCGTAACTTCTGACATGGGAACCAGTAAGATACCTCTCTTTAACCCACTGCATCCCAGGGAAGAATGATATTTATCTCCGGTGTCCGTTATATATACTGTATTACTTCCGCCTCTGCACTGTCCGCAGGGATAGTATTTACCTCCGGATTCATTTCTGAGATGTTCTACTGAGTCTTTATCTACTGGTTTAATCGATAACTTTATATGGGTACATTCCGGATCTTTGTGATAAACCTGTCCGTTCACTGTTACCAGAACCAGTGCCCCTTCTCCTTCCGCACTGCCGTCACCATTGATGCCGTCCCTGCCGGTCCACGCTCTTACTCTTCCCCGTACAGCTATCTTCATCTGTTTTATGGGCAATAGGGTTACTGGATACTTAACCTGATATGTACCTGCCAAATCTATCATCTGGCCTTCTTTTAAAAAGGAGGACCTTAGCAGGCTGAGGCTGCCCCGGTTTTCTTCCAGCCGCCCCCTGGTCTTTACTTTGTTTTTTGCATAAGCAGCAGATAGTCCGCCGGTAATGATATCTGAAATTCCCCCGCCCTGTAGTTTTCCGGCTTCTTTTACATATGCATATACTGCCATTTCATTGCTGGTTTCACATATTGCTCCGGCCAGGCGTACTGATATATCTACGATCTGAATAAAGTATAGAACCGATATCATAGCAAATAAAAACAATGGCAGAGACATCGCCGCTTCTATAGTGAGACTCGCCTTACGCAAGGCAGATAAGGACATTCTTCCGTTGTCATTGATTGTTTTATGAATCATTGCCGGGAGAGAGTTTTTTACCTTTCTTATTTTATTTAGATCATTATTATTGTTTCTTTTTTCATTCTTATATTGGTTACTGTTGGGTTTCTTACAGCGGAAGAACATCCTTATCCACCTCACTTTCATCTGTCTTATATATTTTGATATTACTAATAAGAAAAACTCCCCTCCGCCTCATAGTTCCCGGATTCCCCACCGACTCCCATAAATGCCCCGGATACTTTCATAAACAGAGGGGGAATTGTCCATCTCGTATTTACCTTTATCTGATCCATACAGGCATCTGCCCGAAAGTTTTTTGTACTGTCTTCCATTCTTAAGTTAGATTCTATCAGATCAAGCCCCCGCATAGGATACTGCGCCTTTTTTCCGGTAAAAAGAAGCATTCTTAAATACTCGGGATAAGTAAGCCCTTTTTGATCCGAATTACCATCTTCCTGCAGAAGTTCTGTTATTCTCCCCAGGTTTTCCAGGGAAAGTTTCCAGGTATCAGCCGTTTTCTCTAATGCTACCTTCCCCCCTGACAGTAAAGTGCGCACATCCAATAGGCTTTCTCCATATGCCCATGCCAGCAATAATGCCATTTTTGTAACTGTCACAAGTCCTGGTACTGCAAATACGCCCACAATAGCGGCTGCCAAAGCACCTGCCTGTGCCTGCATTTCCTGATTTGATAACGCATATAGAAAATTGCTCCCTTCTCGCAGCAAGAGAAGCCGGTTCACAACGCCCTTTAAGTTCTCCTGATCGCTCCCTTTACCGCACAATATATACTCTAACTGATAATCCAGTGCTCCTTCCTTCTTTTGGTCTGTCATGTAAGAGAAATGCTCTAACAGATATTCCTGAAACAGGACATCCCCACTCAGACCACTCTGCTCCTTTATAATAGGAAGATTTCCCTTCTCAAGGCTGCGCCCCGAAGGTACAGATGACAGGTCAACTGCTTTTTGAGATAACGAATCCGGGTCCTTGAGAACTAATGCTAAGATTCCCATTTCCTTCACCTTCTTAATAATTTCCAGTGGATTCTCAACCGGTGCAGGCACTTCTTCCGGTGTTCCAGGCATTTCTGCATCTGTCTGCGCATCGCTGCTATTGTTTTCTGCCTCCTGCTTTTCCTGCTCGATTCTTTCCTCTTCCTGTTTCTTAAGGTCTTCCAGCTGCTTTACGTTATTTTCATCACTTTTTTCATATAGCTTTTGAGCCTCCTCCTGCTCTTTGGCTTTATCTGAATCTGTTTTTAATTTGTTCAGGATTTCAGTACCCAGATTATCTTTCATAAAGGTAACTGCCTGCTGGTAAAACGGTTCCCCTTTCTCATCTGTCGCCAGCACAATGCCTTTTATATCGCTTTCCTCCAGCTGTAATTTCAGCGGATTAAAGGTACTGCCTGAAAACCCTTTACCGGGATTGATATTATAAGACATGAAATCCTCCATCCGAAGCCTGACCTTATCTGTATGATAGGCACCGCTTCCATAAGCCCCATCCAAAAATAATACATCGTATTGTTTCAGAAGCTTTTTTTCATATTCTCCAAATACTGAAAATAAGCCCATATTCAAGACAGCTTCCGCTTTCACCCTGGCTCCCTGTGTCCTTGCCGATTCAGCCAGTGTACAAATCAGGGATAAAAACAATACACTTACCAGACTTAAGAATACCGTGATTGCTCCCTTTGGTCTGTGACACCCCATTTTATACTCCCCTTTCATTTCGTTATCCGAACATTCTTCCGAACACTCTTTTTCTTTTGTTCGGTACTCACACTTTAGATTCCATTGCTTTGGCTTGTTATCTTGCTGAAAATGCTTTTAACCAGACTGGTTAGTTGCTTTTTAAAGATAATGACGAGACCGATTAAGACCACCACAAGATTAGGGTGACCCCTGGAGCCCGTAAACACGGGCTTTCCATCTTCCACCACACTGCGATGAATGTGTCTTTTTTTGCTTACATTTAGCCTATTTTTTCCTATTTTAGTGCATACGATTTACTTCCACAACTGTAAAAGGAGAGCAGATTTTTTGTCTGCTCCCCGATAAAATATACTCTATTAATGTCTTATTTGTTTAAGTCTTTTTTCAACTTCATATTCTCTTCCAGTAATTGCTGATTCTCATTCTCTAATCTTTTTATCTCTTTTTTAAGACTTTTTATGTGGATTTCAAGTTGCCTATTTACACTCCTGCAGGCCCTATCAAAGATCACCTTTTTAGGATTATAACACTCTCCCTGCTCAAGCTTGGCGTTTTCTACCAAACTCCGAGCTTCCACATTTCGATAAAAATAACTGCGATCTAATTTTGTATATTCGGCAAGTGCTGTAATAGAAATTTTTTCTTTTCTATTCATCATTTCAATAATAGTTCTTTCTATTTTATGTAAATTCTTCTCCTTTTTCTCTTGATTTAAAGCCACTATTTTATCGTATTTCATATCCTACCACCCTCTACATATCCTAATGTTATAGTTTCTTTAATATGGAAACTTCCTTGTGTTTAAGCTTTCTCCGCAATTTATCAAGTTCATTTTTCAGTTCAATATTATCCTGTTCCAATGCCTGATTCCTTTGCATTAATTCTCTATTTTGTCTCCTTGCCTCTATTAAATCAGTCTGAATATCTGATAGATTTTCGTTTTGCAACCTCGGTTTAAATTGATAACCTTCTGCATTCTGACGATATTTTGCTTGATCTAACGCCTCCCTAACCTGTGGATTCTTATAAAAAAATCCCTTTGATAGCCCAGTCCGCTCACTCAGCTTCGCTACTGATATTTTTTCCATTTCCACCAGCATATCTTCTACGGCTTTTTTTGCCACTTTTATTTTTCTATTACTCTCTTCCTGCGTTATCGCGACCATCTTATCATAGTTCATATCCATCCCATCCTATTATAATTTCTGCTAAAATTTTATCCATCTTCTCCCTGGACTTTCTGGTTTCATCAGCTATCATCTTATTTCCAATCCTGCGATAATAGTGTACGCTCTGTAATGTCTTGTGTCCAAGTAGCTTGGCTATCATCCAATCTTCCACTTGCATTTCTGTCAGTTTCTTTCCATAGCAGTGCCGGTATATGTGTGTTCCAAAAGTCATGAGTTCTCCATGATCATCCCTAATATCTTCCTGACGGATCATCTTCATGATTTTATTTTGTAGCATGCTGTATTGATATGGTTTCGCCGGGTCATCTTTCTTAACAAATATATATTCTGTATCTCCATATTGCCTTTTTGTATAATCAATTGCTTTCTGTACAAGTTGGCCAACCTCGTCACTGATTGCTTTTTCAAATGTGATGGACTTTACCTGCTCAATCCGTATAAAAAAGCGTCCTTCCCGTTTACTAAGGCAATCTATTTTTAACGTCAGGGTATCTGATATCCTGGTACCTAATAACTGGTGGATAACCAATGCGCGGCATATTTGTTCGTCCATTTTAAAAATATGTTCATTTAATCGTTTGATTTCTGCATCAGAATAAAATTTAAAGAGGTATCTGGGGGTACTTGGAAAATCGTTATTTAGAAAAATATCACATAGTTGGTGTTGCTCATACAAACAGCCTACATCCTCAATAACCCGTCTAAGAGCATATAAATCTGAGCGATAGTTTTTTCGCTCACGAGCCTCTGTCTGCAGATATATAAGGTACTCCTCTATCTGTTTCCGTCCCAGTACCAAAAGGGATATAATATTGGGCTGCCTATCTTTTAAATATTTTGTAAACCGATTAACTGAGGCTATTTCTGCTAAAATAGTTCCTATGGCCTCGTGCTTTAAGTGCATAAACATTACTTCTTTTACTTCTTTCCGAATATCTCGTTGTGGAATCTTTGTAAAGTTTAATGTTTTTACATTTTTTATAGGATTAATCCGCATTGGAAAATCAAATTTGTGAAGCTCCCAAATATCTTTTTCTTGCTCCTCCCTCCCATCGTCTGATTTAGCAAATCGGAGGAGTTTTTTCAGATGTTTTTCAATGCAGGATGTCTGGCTTACCACCTTATCGTACTCTGGTTTATACTTCTGACTTGTAAGTGCATATCCATGTTTTAACATCCACTTTTTTAACAGCCGAATAATTTTCTGTTCTTCTTCAGGCTGTAATTCTTCTATTTCACACTCAATCAGAAAATCTCGGATATTATTATAATAAAGAAATTCACTATTTAGGCTGGAAGGTGCCAGACATTTCCCTCGCTCCCATATAAACTCTTCCAGTAATTGGCGTATGCTTTCAGACGGAAGTCCATTTAAATCAAAATACCGATTTTCACAGATACGCATTTTATTTTTTTGTTCTTCTGTCGCATTTTTGTAGCAGTCTAACTCATACAGATAAATTTTATTTTTCATTTCTTACCACCGCGCTTTTTAATTGTAAAAGTAGAAGCCAGATTATTTTCCGGTTTTTCATAATATGCATCATTTGCCTTTGCTATCTTTTGTGGCATATAATCCACATATTGCTTTGTCATATTTTCTGTCACATGCCCCAAGTAATCTCGAATGATCTGTATGGGAACGCCATCATCGTAGAATCTGGTTGCTAGTGTATGGCGATAATCATGACTTTTGAAAATGTAATCACTATTGTCAATCTTATTTAACCTACAGTTATTTTTGAAAGTTTCTATAAAACTTCCTACCCTATATGCTCCGTCATTCATTCCTTTAAAAAGATATTCTTGCGGTTTGATATGGTATTTCTCTATGTATATGCTCATAATGACATAAAGCATGGATGGAATTGGAATCCTTTTCTCTGCTTTCATCTTTATCTGATATACTTTAAGCCATGCGTCTTCCCCATCCCAATCGTAAGCATTCCCTTTAAGTGTACATACCTCACTTATCCTTAACCCGGTACTCCATAAGTGCAGGAATATTAATCTTGGTATCTCTGGAAACAGATATAGCTTTTTTAATATTTCCATATATATTTTTTCATCAACACTTCGGTCATTATGAACCGGATATGTTTTTTTCAGGTAATGTTGTGGGTCGAAAGGGATTGTATTTAAATAATCATTTGCTTTTAAATATCGGTAAAACTTAAAAATGTTGTTAACCCTTTTATTAAAGGTGTCATCCTTGATTTCCGTCTCCTGAAGTTCTTTAAAGTAGGCATCCATTTTTTTTGCCTCTACCTGGCAGATGGATTCATTATCCTTAAAATACTCAAGAAATTTTTTGATATCATATAATATAAACCGGACATTACCTATGGTAAGTTGACCCACACCCAAATGATATCTGGCAAATGCCTGCAATAACTCACGGTTTCTGTGATTTGTTACCTCTAAAAAACTGATTCTCCTTACCGGATTACTTGGATTTAACCGATCCGGCGAAAAATGGAAGCGTTCCAAATACCACACATTCGCATGCCAGTGGATTCCTTTTCCCTGCAAAAATAAAATTTTCCGGCTGTTATCCACAATCTGCATGGAGTTTTTCACATTTGCCACTTTTATTGTCACGCTCTGCTCAAATTTCTGGATCTGACTTAGCTCCATGCATTCGATATCACTAATATCTTCTTCCACACAGAAGTCATACAGCCATCTAAGCGGTAATAAGAATCGCACACGTCGCTCTTTGGGATCGTCTTCATATAAATTTTCAAGTATGTAATTTAAGATTAGGAAAACCTGTCGTTTCAGCTGATCCGGTGCTTTCCTTGCAAAATCCCAGACCAGTTCATGTTTATCCTGAATCTTATCGTAATCCATTACAAGTTTAGGATTGGGCAGATAGGGTAAGAAAAGAACCTGCTCTTTATACATCATCTGATTTCTTGCCTTTTTAGAAAAACATTTCATTTCCTCCCTCACTGAGAATTGCTTAACTTTATCAAAAGTACGAAGATATCTCAGTGTTGCTGCAGCTGTTCTTGTCTTACTCAATTCCCGTTCATAGCAATCTCGAAGTGGATAATCCATTTCCGATATGTGCATGACCCCTTGCCGGATTAAAAATCCTTTTACATTTCCCACTAATTGCCTTTCAATATCCGTACATCTGTCAATTTCACTAAGTAACCCGCCATATATCTGGTCCACCCAATATTTGTGAATGTTTCGCAAGGCTGCTGATCTTTCAAAAATCTGTTTCTGTGTATACTCGCCACTCTCTAATAGGCTTTTTTTATATTTTCTGAAATCACTCTCTTTTATCTGAGTAACATCATAGATATTTCTACCTATTAGGAAGTCTTCTGCACACATACACAGTTTGTCCTGCAGTGCATCGCCTGTTTGAAGCTGCTCACGTAAATGCTGTATATTTTCATTTTCCAGCAGTCTAAATGCAGGCATGTAAGTTCCTCCTTCCCGTTATAACAGATTCTGAACCCCGTAAATACCTTGATGTCTGCGGTAAAATTCATCACTTGCATCAGTTAGTTCCTCTTCTGTTATATTTAGATATCTCATTGTGGTCTCAATATGCCGATGTCCCAACGCCTGACTGATAAGTTCCAATTTCCATCCTTCTTTTCTTCGCGTATTAGCAAAATAGTGTCGAAGCATATGTGGGGAGGCTTTAATCCCTGTCTTTTGTTCTAAGCATTTAAGCATGCTATATACACCGCTTAATCGGAATGGTCTTCCCTTATAGTCCCCAGCAATATTTATAAACAAATATTCTTGACCTGTAATTAGATCTTCATATTGTTTAAAATAGGTCATTAAGATATCAAAGGTGTCCTGACTTACTTTAGCTTTCCTGAACTCTGCATTTTTGGCTCTTGCATCATTTTCATTATCATCTCTGAAATTAACGATAAGAGTATTATTCTCATAGTCAATGTCATGTGCGTACCGTATGCCAAGAAGTTCTCCTATTCGGAAGCCTGTTTCCGCTAATAATAAAAGCAGAACTTGATCGCGGCAATTTGTACATGCCTGTAATAACGTAACGATCTTGTCCTGCTCTATGGTTTTTCCTATATGTCCGTTTTCCTTTAAATATCCATGAAAATGCTTTCGATTCAGAGTTCTCTTTATGCCTACAGAATCCCGCACAATGAACTGTCCGTCAGAGAGCACCTTCAATCCCTGACCATATTCTCCCTCCCGATCTATAAACGTATAAAACTGGAACACTTCTTTCAGGTAAGCATTGCATGTCTCGTTGCTTGGAAGCTTTGTGTATTTTTCAATGCTGTGTTCACCTGTTTTCAGCCACAGAAGGAAATCTGTAAAATGCTCATGCTGTTTGGAATACTTCATCTGGAAAACATCATCCAGCCTCAGTTCGCATTTTTCCATATAATTCAAATAGTAAGAAATTGCATATGCACTTCTGCGGTTGGTGTTTGGCGATATATTTGACCTCATTTTATGCATTAGATATTTCGAGGGAAGTTGGACAATCGCACCACTTTCCTGCTCACGGATGAAATAATACTTTTTATGTTTCTCTATCTGCAGACCGACTTCATATTGTGCCATTCTCCTCACTTCCTTTCTTCTAACGCTATACACAGTATACCCAACACGGACTTACAAAGCTATCTGAAATACCACCAATTCGAGCCAAAGCGGCCTCAAAAACCCACTAAATATTTTCCTCTAACAGCCGTCGAACCGAAGCACTACCAACAAATCCCTGATTCAGTGCTTACATATAATATTCCACATTTTTCCGTTCCCTGATAAACCGTTCCACAGCTCCTATGGAATCCGCCATCTTGCAGACTGGTAGGGCACGCAGAACGTCTTCATAATACGCCCCGCCAGGCACTGCCCGGTAATCCAATACAGATACTACGCAGGTATCCTGCTCAGTCCGTATGGCTCTCCCAAAGCCCTGGCGTAACCGTTTCTGCATATCTGGAACAATAACATTTCGTATATATTCATTCAGACTGTCATACTGCTCCCGCTCTGCCTCGCTGACTGGATCAGGCACAGCAAACGGCAGCTTGACGATAATTAATGAAGATACCATATCACCTGGAAAATCCACCCCTTCCCAACAGGAACCCGCTGCAAAAAGAACAGCATTTCTCTGCTGTTTAAAGTGGGAGATTTCCTCTTGGGAGTGTCGCCATACTTCCAAGAGCGGAAATGGGATTTTATCTCGTAATTCTTGGTATACATTCCCCATCATAGTATAAGATGTGAACAAAACAAGCGTATGTCCATGGGTCACGCAGATCAAATCCTTGATATGGCCAGCGATCATTTTCACCTCTTCCGGACTTCCCTTTTTCATCCGTTTTAAAGTCCGGGGCAAATATAAGAGGCAGTTTTCCCGATATAGGAATGGTGACTTTGCCACGTATTCCCGAACACATTGCATATCCCCAAGCCCCATTTCCTGCCGTATCCGTTTAAATCCATTCCCAGCCATCAGCGTACCGCTTGTCAGAATGGATGGGATGTCCCTTTTCCAGAGATGAAGTCCCAATCGCTCTGGAGTTTCCCGGCTTACTGCACAAAATATGGGATACCCATTTTTATCCTGTTGCAAATAAAGAATATGCCCCTTCGTATGGAGAAAAAAGAAAGCAAGAACCTCTCCTGCTTCTCCCAGCCGGTTTGTGATCCACCTGGGAACTGCCCCTTTGGTACGGCATTGTGTCTTGCGAAGCTGCTGGATCGTCATTTTAAGTGCCAGCATGCTGTCAGTTGTCTGGGGAAAGTCATCATACCCTTCCCCTTCTCCAGAGCACTCCTTCTGAATGCAGTCCGACAGGTTTCTAAAGGCTTCCCTGATTTTCAGTGCATCCACCCTGCAGTGTTCTCCCTCCAGCAGGCTGCTGATTTCTATGATGTCATCCATGCTTAAGGATTGGCCAAACATTTGCTGTGCTGCCTCTGGAAGTTTATGTGCTTCATCAATCACCAGTGCCTGATAATCGTTTAACAGCGGCTGGTACGCTTTGATTCTATGGGAAGAATCTGCAAGGAGATAGTTATGGTTGCAAATCTGTATGAAGACATCCGGGTCCTTTGCCCTCTGTACATACCTTTGGTATCGGCACCCGGAAAGTTTCCGGCATTCTCTTTCACAACTCCGGGGGACGCTTACCAGCCGTCTGTCGAATCCGCTTAAGCCATAAACATCATCCAAATCAAAATGGGTCCGTAGGGATAGGAGTGCCTCTTTCTGTCTTGTATTCTTTGGCTTATCCTGTATAGCCAAAATCCGATGTTCCAGACGTTTATCACATACATATCGTTCCTTCCCTTTTCTTATACAACCCTTCAATGGAGTCTGTATGATCCCGGCCCTTAAGAGGATCTTTGATAAAAAGGGGATATATTCCCCAATGATAGCTTTCTGAAGCGCAACACTTGAAGTGGAAATGACAACCGGCCATTTCCCATTGGGTGAAATGATCCTGTATGCAGCGTATTTTCTCATAATTACACAAGCAACCAGATATGCATATGTTTTTCCAATGCCCACTCCTGCATCGCATAATGCAATCTGTTTATACAGCAGAGCATCCAGCATCTGGTGGCTTAACAGAATCTGTTCCTCCCGTACTACAAACCCATTCTCCGGGAACAGTGTGCGAAAGATATATTCTATATCCTCATGAGCCCGTTTAGAACGCTTGCTATAAAACATGACCTCTCCCCCTATTCTCAATGTATTTGATATCACATGAATACGGCCATAAGTCTCCCAATAGCCGTATGTATCTGATATCAACTTTTTGGTTGTTGTTTATTTATCACCGCATTGTATTTACCCCCGTACCCCCAATGCTTGTCTTTTCCTATCTGGAAAAAGGGAACACTACAGGCAGGCTTTTGGCAAAAAGCCGTTCGCAGGTATTCCAGGGGTCTTGCTGATTACAACCCAAGGTCCACCTCTCTGCATTTACTTACAGAATCACGTATCATTATCCCCTGGTGATGATCATGGCAAAAAGCCAGCCACGGCTTTATTTTAAATGAAAATGATCGCTCGGATCAGCCTGGTCACTACCCAATAGTCTCTCAGACGGTGCTGGCACTGATTGTCCTGGCGTTTTCTTTATCTCGCTTCCATCCACAGGAACGTACCCATAGTGCTGGTATAAATTTGTCAAAGAACAGAGCAGCAGATGCCGCTATTGGAAATACCTTTTAAGTATCCCTCTATATATAAAGCCTATATAGGCATGACTTTGATTCACTTTTTACATAAAAATTTAATTATTTATTTGATTTAGATGATTCTATCTATCCACACAATATCCCATCCCCTTTCATAACTCCCTCTGTACTTTCTCTCGGATGTGCTTTAGCATTCGTCTCACTTTCAAATAGTGGATTCCCATTCTATCCGCAGCCGCTCTCAACGAATATCCCTCCAGACAACAGAGGCAAAAAACGTCCTGTTCTTTTTCCTCCAGCTTATCCATTATAGATTCCAAATACACTTTACCTACTGCCTGCGTTTCTGCTTCCAGCCCTCTTTCCTGTCGCAAAGTATATTGTTCCAAGTATTTCCCTTCGTCTGTACCCATATAAATGACACCATATTTCTGTTCTTGTTCGATTAAATACCGTTCCCTGCGTTCTGCCTGGTAATAGGCTATATAAACCTCACGGGTAACTTCAATAAGTTTTCCGTCCACAGGAATGTAATACTGTTTCCGTTCACCAAATTTCCTTGCCATATTTGCATAAAAAAACAGCACCGGGAAGGACAAGCCCTTTCCAGCTTGTTTTTCCATCTTCCTTTCCCCATACTTATGGATTTCCGATTTCAAAACAACCGCTGATGTCTTGTTCCTTCCGTGCTGGTGCCCCGAAACAAAATATATTTTTCTGCCCAAACGGATTATGACGAAACTATCCTTGGTTCCTCAATGCAGTCAGGCTGCATTTTTGACCCTCAGAGGGGTTCTTTGATCATACTGGTGTATGATTCTCTACTTCACGGTAATGTTCAATCATTTCAGAGAGTTCCTCCACTGTGATTTTCACAAGTCTTTTACACTTCCCGCATTTGATTTCTACCTCACCGCTTTCTACCAGCAGGTCAAACAGCCTGCCCTTGCATTTATCACATTGATAAATTGCCTTGTACAACTTATGATCCTCCCATGCATATTTACTTCACCAGGGAGGTCAGCCACGGAGCTGCGGGTTTACCGAGCATTCTTGCATTTAAGTATGCCATTTCCAATGTGAGACACGTATGGCCTAAATAGTAGCCCTCCATGGTCGATAAAGCCATGGCCATATCCGCTTTTTCCATGTGTGTAAGACATATAGGCAGTAAAAACTGCACTCTGTTTCGATACAACTGCGGAACGACCATGGTGTAATCCACGGCAGCTTTTCTTCTGGCATATTCAACCGCTGTCTCCAGCAAAAGTGGCAAATTCTTTGCTTTACGGATTTTAGGGGGAATCCGTTCCAGGTTCTCTGAATCGCTTAGAATATGCTCCACATTCACCCGTATATTCCATCCCTGGTTGTATTGGGCGCTACACAGCGCCATATCATATGTTGGCTTCTGGGGCAGGGGTTCCACCTGCATCATAAACGGTGACATCTCATCCACAAACCCTTGGAAATACCACTGGAATGTTGATTCCGGCTTCCGGTTCTGGGTAAACACACCGTAAATTGCTTTATATCTCTGGTTAAAAAGTCCAGTATGAAAGCAGGCAGACTCACCATTCATGAATAAATATTTTTCTGCCTGCCCTTTTCCCTTTGCCAAATTATAATGAAATGCCTGTCTACGAAAAACATGTTGGATATATCTCTCTAAAATTGGAGTTGTTTGATTCTTGTATGTATACTGAGGCTTTCTAAAAGTCCATGCCTCCGGCAATGCTGCTTTCTTTAGTGTTTCCAATTGCTCATACCAATCAGGGATATAAGCAAAATCAAATAAATCCTCTATAATCATTTTTTTATGACCTTCCACTTTTTGATTGCTTCCAAGTATTTATACTGTATCTGTATTTTCAAATCCTCATCGAGTTGATAGTGCTTATTTCCATTCTCATCTTCTGTCATAGTGGTAACGAGGCTGTTTAAATATTGATCATAATACTGTAAAATTATTTTCTGTGCAGCTTCCTCGCCTCTTAGGACACCTTGGATGAGTTCCATTGTTAACGTTATCCGACTCATAGTTATGGGCTACCTCTTTCGTAATCATTGCGTATCTTCTTGAAAGCATCCCTGCGCCAGTTAAAGATAGTCCTGGTTGTCACACCTAGACATCTGGCAATTTCCACGTCACTCATGCCATGCCAAAAGCTCATAATAAGCATGGTACGCACCTTCAGGGATAACTTTGTCATTGCATGAAACAGCCGTTCATCGAAAATATAACAGCTATATTTTTCTCCTAAGCCCTCCAGATAAAAGCTGTCCGAGGGATAGGTATCCCGGCATTCCTGCAGTTCAAATAGATACTGCCTCTTTTTTGATACAACAGTTTCTTTGTTATTTCTTCTATTCTTTTTGATTAAATTCCGGCATTCATTACGCATGATTGCTTTGCTGAAGCTATCATACATTTCAATTATATAAGCGTTTTCCTCCAAGGGAGCTGACATATATGCTCCCCCTTCCGTATGCTGTTTTAGTTTTTATGAGATCATATCTGCTTCCTATAATCACTAAAACAACATTCGGTACACCAAACCGGAAATAATTTATAAACTTTTTTCTATTTTTTTCCAAAAGAAACAAAAAGCCCCCCACTGAAGCAGGTAGCTGCAAAAAATGCCTGCAAAAAATGAGTTGCTTTTTATGAAATTCCCGATATCTTTTTAAATCCCATTTAAATCCTGCTTTTTCAAACGCAGTTGCAACCGGTTTTACCCCTTTCAATAAACTGTTCAAATTTCATATTCACACCCCCTGGCATCACTAACCTTTAGCATCGTGTAATATATTCTCTGCAATCATCCAACTTTTATCTCTCAGTTTACCTATCCCAAAATCTGCAAACATTGACTGAAAAGGCCTTTAGAATAAGACGGTTCCATTATTTTCAAAAGCACTTTTGGCAATAGGTCGTCCCCATCCATATTTTTGCTTGCTTTACTAATAACAAGGGGGGCCATAGCAGGTAGTATTATATTTTTAACACTCAGTTTTTCAATAATATGAATAAGCGGTGTTTCTGTATAAGAAGAAACATATCCACCATACAGATTTCCAGTAGCTACTTCATACACATCTTCCAATATTCCGAAAATAAAAACACAGGTTTTATCATCCATAAATTGTAGACAGAATCGTTCACTAAAGTCCTTGATATTTCCTGGGACAGTCTGCCTAAACTGTTCGTCCCACAAATCTAAACGGGTAGATAACGTATAACTCCACAGGAAAGAAATCAATTTACATATTTGCGGCGTCTGCGCTTTGTAAAATATTATTGTTTGTTCAAAACAGGTAATTGTATAGCCCATACGTCCTCGAATGCTTATTTCTGCTATTTTGTACTGTCTCATAGTATTTTTCATATTACCGTTCACGATCTGCCCTGTTTTTTTCCTTCCATATGGATCCCCCATTTAGCAAACCGCTCCAGATTGTTCAACATTACATCTGGCTGTGAAAAGTCTTTAAAGTAAAACTGCTCCCTTATTTTCAGCGGCTTACATTCTATTCTTACACTGGATTGCCCTTTGCCATAGTCTAGATTGATTTCTTCATAGGGAGCATATAATTCTTCACCAGCTTTGTTTAAAAAACCTATCCCCCAATTATAAATCTTTAACCCACAATATTTTTGCTTTTCCAGTAAAATTCCGATACTGGCAAATACAAATATAATTGCCGTATACTGTAACTTATTTAAAATAATATCTGCCCAAAAAGTAAGCCAATCCACCGTATGGTTTTCTGCGACAAATTGAATGATTGCGTCTCGTATACCTGGAACATGGGTAATCCCCCAAATTGCGCCCCAGAAAAGCCAAATCCCGAATAATGATAATACTTTAGTTTTCCAAGAAAACTTGGAAATATCTTCATGTTCTGAAAACAGTTTTTTCAGTTGCTGATTATTATAATCCACTGGTCGGTCCATTATATTTTCATCCACCATATTTTCCGGTGCTACATACCCTGTTTCTAATATTCCTGACTTTGCTTTTAATCTCTCTACATACTCTTTTGCTTCTTCTAGACTGATGCCGCTTTGCTCTTTTACAAACTGGATTGCATTTATAATCTTACCCTGCTCTAAAAATTCATAGGCGGAACTTAGATTAATCTCATGGCCATTAATAGTATCTATTGTTTTTCTTTCATTCATATAATTTACCCTTATCTATTTGCTCTCTGTCATTTCTACCAAGCATAAGGATAACCAATTTTCCGCATAAAATCAGTTACCTGCCAGCATTCACCCACACCAAACACATCGTCATCGTATGCTTTCATCTTATTGTTATCATCCTGTTCCTCAATCTCATCTGTCCATGTGATAAGATAACTTTGAATTTTTTCTTCATTTACATCAAAATACTTTGCAATTACGTCTGCTCTTCCGGAAAAGCGATCCACATCTTCTTCCGAAATGCTCTCATCGAAATAATCCGGCATAGGATTATAACAATCCAATTCCTTCCCATTTTCATAGAAATAATAACCCCAGAAATCCTCATCATAAATGTAAAGCAGCATGACTGGAGAATGAAGTTCCTCAGAAAGCGCTCCTGCTAACCTTTCGTAGCCGTTAGAATCTTCGTTCAAAAGAACTAAAGTTCCTTTTCCATATTGTTTATATCGACACTCTAAGTCCGATATGACATAAGGATTTTCCATTTTCGATAATTTTTTGAAGGCTATTCTAGCTGCACTTTCCTCACAATGCTGGATGATAACCGTCTCCAAGAATAATCCCATTATGTATCCCCTTTCTGATCTCACATATCTTTAGCCAATGCAAATCTCTGATTTACCTTCTCTGCCAGACATTGCAATTTCTCATAATCTGCTTTTTTACATACAAATACTGAATAGCTGTCTGAGTCTTCATCAAAGGCCGCTGCTACAAATCCTTGTTCACTCCACTGCTCATCTAAAATGCCGCACCATTGGGCAACATAGCAATACCCATCAAACGCAGGGAACCAGTCTTCTTCAACGGTCAGTCCCTGTTTTTTTGATAACAGTCTCATTCCTCGCAAAAAAGTTTTCAAGTCAGTTTTTACATCAAAATTCAGCAATAACTCCTTATCCGCAAGGCAGTTTATTATTGCATACCACGCAATTACTTTTGGAGATGCCGGAGCATCAGATTCCCCAAATTTCTCTGAATATTTGTGATAATACTCTGCCGGGTCGGAAAAGCAGACAGACAGTTCTTTTAAGACCTCCGAATCATCTGTAAGAAGCCCTGCAATATTATTAAAAATATATTCATATTCGCATTTCCATTTTTCTTCTTCTAAATAGATATTCATAACATATTGAGATGAAAAAAGCGTATCTCTTCTAGTCTTTTTCATATCGCTGATCATAAATTCCTGATCACCTAAAAATATAATATTTCCGACACTGTATATCTGATAAAACTTATCCATAATTTCTTTGTTTTTTTCGTGGAATCTTAGAACTTCTAACTGCACGCTTCCATCACTTAAATACCTTTTTTGTATCTTAAATGGTATTTTTTTATCCTGTCTGATACCAGCTACTACTATTATTAAGCATATTATAATAAAAATCCCACAAACAAGTACAAACCTTTCCGTCTGATCCATTTTTTCTCCACTCCTTTTTTACACTTCCGGTTCCCGCTCCTCAGTAGCTTGACTCCCTTTCCACAATCCTCTAACGAAAGAAAAACTGGCCCAGATGGCGAGACCGTACCCAACCGCCAAGTTCTTTAATAATTCATTCCTGACATCACTTTCCTTCAAAAATTCAGGGACAGATTTCATTGCATCCATAACTGTAATATAGTAATCCTGCTTAAATGCCTGATAGATAACAATCCCTGTGGACACATATTCCGCTGCCAAAATCATAAGCATTGAAAAAATAACACATATTACAATGCCTTTTTTTGACACATGCCTGCCCAACAGCTTGTATCCTTTAATGCTACAGAAGACGATAGCATATCCGGCAATTCCCGCAATAAAACCCACCTGTCCGAGAACAATCCATAAAACAGACCCAAGCAGGGCACCAATTACAGCTCCAAATATTCCTAAAAAAACATTATCTTTCATTTAACTTTTCTCCCTTCTAATGTTAGCCTAATATATCATCACATTGCAAACGGCAGTATCATCCCCGACATCGTCGCAATACTTCCGAGAATAATACCCCAGATAGAGAAGAACAGTATTGCCGATGAGCAGTGTTCTCGTATCTGTATACTAAAGCTGCTGTAATCAGAATTCGGCTTTATGGTATCCACAACATGGCTTATGACTCTGTCAATGGCTAAACCGTTCCCAACAAAAGATATTGTATATCGCCCCGGTCCAGCCCTGAATGTAGATAATTCAATTCTGCCAGTCCCATCAGCCCCGGTAACACTGGTTCTGAGGATACAAGGAGCGATTCTTACATCTTCCTGGGTAGCATTGTTGCGGACATAAGGTCTTATATTTGCAATCGGATTTTTTCTATACGCTTTTCCGCTCAGATAGATCCCATACTTTTTTTCTTCTGAGATAGTAAACGTGCCACCGCCAAATTTAAACGGCACCTCATAGATTATCTTCTGCCCGGTAGATTTTTTTATACCCCTTATGCTGATAACCAGAATATAGATCCCTAACGGTGTTAAGAAAAACAGCAAATCATTTATATCCATTGTACTATGTACCTCCAATCATCAGATCTTGATGGAACCTTCTGTTTATACTTCCATTATCTTTATTTGGAAGCAATGACTTGTTTGCAAATATCAATGCCTGCGATTCTCTTTATGAGATCGGAGTCTACCTCAAATCCATCCTCGATATCTGTGGTTCCATTGTCAAAAGAATGTTGTTCTCCGTCTATCGTATAATCATAGTGTTTGCCCATATACACACATTTTTTCATATTGTAGATTTGAACAAACTGATAAGTCGATCCATCTATCCCAATTACCGTAAAGCATTCCCGATACTTGTCCGCTCCGCTGACTTTAAGCCCACATTGGCGAAACAATTCATAAGCTGTCTGCCGTGTCACATACAGCTTGTCGGAATTACTGTCACGACTGTCATCGGTCACGGCATAGATATACGAACCAAAACCGGTGTCAATGACCGTATAGCTTTCGTGGTGAATGTCTTCAAAATGATAGTCCTCCCCATGTACGACCTTTTGAGCAAACCCATTTCTCATTTCATCTGTAACCCCGGCGACATTGCAGTAATAAATACTTGCATATTCTATTACATTGCTTCGCATGGAATCTATCCTTTCCTGATTAGCAATGTCATCTGTATAGCTATAGTCCTCCCAACTCCATGACATGCCTTCATTACTGCCCCAAAATCCCGTATGGTAATACTTCGGATTTGATATCTTATCGACCAGCCTCGTAACAGGATGACTTATCTTCATTCTGATATTGAAATACGCAGGCTCAAAACCGGGATAGGTCTTACTGAAATAGGTTTGGTAACCGTCAATGATCTCTTTCACCATATCAAACTGCAATATATCATTTATTTCAATGAGGATGGGCACCCACTTATCGCCATCCTTTACGCCTTTCCAGCATTCTAAGGCTTCTGCTCCATATACGGACTCCATGGTTTCAGTAAAGGAAGAGATTGCTTTTCTTTCAAGAACTCCATATACATTATCATAAAGAACAGTGTGGTCATAAACGGGAATCAACGTATTCATTACTGGTACATTTGTTGCAACAAACTCACATTCAGGGTAATTGTCCATCACAAAAAACCAGTCCCGTCTTTTCCCATTTTCTTCATATTTATCAGCAAGCGTATAAGACTTTCCAGGATACTCATTTTCAATGTAGTCTGCAACCTCTTCTCTTGTCATCCAATCTTTTTCGCCTATCAACATATGGCACCCCGCCAGGCACCCAACTGTAAGTAACAGAACAGCAGAAAACATGAACAATTTCAAAACCTTCATATCCACCTCCGCACACGTTACTCCCTCATTTCCTTCCAGAAATCCACCTTCTGAAACTTACCGGATTTATCCCTCTGGAATGCACTCCCGTATGGTTCACATAAATATGGAACAATATCCGGATCATAATTGCAGATCGTATTTAAATGTAAGACTTCAGCATTAGCCCAGTTCGTCTGGTACTCCTCAGATTCATTCCCCTCCCAAAAAACCCATCCGCTATCCTGTTCATTATGCGGTTCCTCCCGGTACATATACCCCACCTTGCACCCATCCACTGAAATCCTGTCTGATGCAACACATCCTTTGGCCTCCTGCCAGTCTGCCAGATATTCCCTTGGATGTTCTAATGATATGAATTGCTTTTCATAATGTAGATCCTTGAGTGCATCCCATGAAAGGTTCGTCCAGGGGCTGTCCTCTTTTTCCAGTAACCGGCCTGTCTGGTATTTAAGCAGCATTCTTCCCAGAAACCGATTTAGTTTAGATGCTTTTTCATCTTTTAAAAATTGATTTGCATACTCTCTCCAGGATTGTAGGTTACAGTTCCTTATGGTTTCAATATAGTGAAATATCAAATTTATGTAATCATCAAATTGGATATATCCTAAATCCACACAGGCAGTAATGATATGTAACTGAATGCTCACTGTCATCACAATGCCCCATTCACTATCTTTTACATCTGAAAGGTGTTCCATCATCTGTGCCCCTACAGACTTAGCCCCATCCACATCAAAGATAAATTCAAAATCCCTGCTTAAAATCTTTTTCAAGGAATCTTTTTCCTCATCGTCCAGACATCCCAGTCTCTGTAAATGAGGAGATTCTCCTTTGGAACTTATTTGTATTGCCCTGAATGGGCAGGCAAGCGCGATGGCCATCTGTTCCAGTAAAGAAACCTCCCCATCCATCGGCCCAGTTACCTCTTCCATCTCTTTCACTTTTATTTTCTCCGCTTCCTCTGATATTTTTAATTCTTTCTGACGCTTGGCTTCCCGATCTTCCTGTATTCCTTCCCGGATGCCTTGCACAAATGCCATGATGAGCTGGATCACCCACACGACCACGGGAATAAGTGCAAGACGGACGAACGCTTTTATGATTGTTTCCATTCAAAATCTCCTAACTAAACGGATTCTTAACCCGGTAAATAATTGGAATCTATCAGAAACTCCCCATTGATATAATTCACTTCAAATACAAATTCCTCTTTTGATTCTTCCGTACTTTCCATCCAGGCTGTATAAGCCCGTATAAATGGTTTATGCAGCTGTTCCTCTGCACCCCTGCGTACACTGGCCGCCTCCTCCAAAGTATCATAGCTGCCGAGAGAATATGATTTGCCCTGGAAAGTAATATCAGCTTTGTACCTGCCAGTCTCTGTATTAGTTACCCCGATGACACCAGTGCTGTTATCACTCCGCATTTTACGCTGCAGGGCTTCCAGACAGGTCCCCTGATAGAAATGCCTGCATTCCATCAGCTGTGCAGTGTTTTCATGCCTTGCACAGCCACAGCTTTTATAGTTCCCGTGTACCAGGGCATCTTCAGAGAGGAGTTTCTCCCTCCCGCATTTTTTACAGCGGCACTGCCACATGACGCTCCCTTTATAATCCCGCTCTTTCGTGGGATATAGGGCTTCCATGCCCTGAAAATCCATGCAGGTAAGGTCGCGGATATTCTTTCCTATCCGGTGCACCCGGTTCCCGCAGTTTTTTCTCCCGTCAATGAGCAGGTCATGGGAAGTCAGGACTTTTTCCTTCCCGCACTTACATCTGCAATTCCATGCCACCCTGCCATTCTTATTTTCCGCCTTGCTGACTACCTCCAGTTCCCCAAACCACCGGCCCGTCAGGTCTATATATCGTTCTTTAGCTTTCTCTCTGGATAAACACCCGCAGCTTTGGGAGTAACCCTGCAGGAGGTTGCTTTCATAAACATATCTGGCTGTCTTCTCCTCACAGGAGCAGATACACAGCCATTGCTTAACACCGTTTATTAATCTATATTGCGGCAATACTTCCCATCGTCCAAATTGCCGTCCTGATAAGTCTTTTTGTTTTTTCATATGCTCGTTTATTAAATAATCTTGTGATAAAAATATTCTTCTGTGTACGAACCAGGAACCCCAAAATCAAATTCCTTCTCCAGCTGTTCCCTGTATTTCTTTAACTGTTCTTCGTAATGCTCCAGCTTTTCCTGTCTCCTGGCCTGAAGGATGCACATGATGATGATTCCGCACTGGATGCCCAGTATAAAAGCAAGTACAATCCATATATTTTCCATTTATTTTCCCTATCTACGCATGTTTCTTTCGTGACTGTTTTCCCTGTATGGCCTGATCCATTATTCGGATACAGTCCAGTGTACTTCTGAATGTGATCCGTGGCCGGTTGGTACCTGCAACCAATCCCTGCCAGCTGTGATGCTGTGTATAAAGTATCTGGATCAGATAGAAGAACCGTGGCTTTGATTGAAAAACAACATCCCGGAAAGAATGACAACAGATCAGTTCTCCCTGTTCTTCTTTTTCTATCAAATGATGCATGCACTCGTCCATCTTTACAACCATCTCCCCTAAATCACGAAATGTTATATATTCCTGAATATAAGGGTTCATAAACCAGCCTTTCTGCATATCATTTTCAGATTTTTCTATATTTACCGCAAAAGAACGAAACTCTTTTTCCATACCGCATCCCCGCCTTCCCATATCTTTAACCAAAGCCAAGTGTTACATATATGCTTCTTTCATTATTTTGCAGGCTTTCACCATCTCCTGAAAATCCTCCTGGTAAATCTTCTTACAAAATGAGTCATAACCAACAAAACAGGTATTTTCATGTTCCAGGATGCTAACCAGCAGTTTGCCCGCAACATCGTGCAGATAGTTCTCTAAAAAAATGTATTTATCTTTATCACCATTGACTATTATCAGATCCCCCGTTATGCATAATGTCGTATCTGCCAGATCATAAAACTTGTAATCTTTGTTTCCCGTCTTCTTTCTTATATAAATCCATACCATATTGTCATATGTGATTTTTGTGATTTCTCCGGCAATTTTAAAACGTATTCCATTTTCCTCCAGAAGAATTTCCGACTTTATATGGCGTACCATGGACATCCCTCCGTTTCATGGCAGGGCAGCCGCACATCCATAGAATGTACACTGTCCTGCCTCTTGACTTTTGAAGTTCATTTACCCCGTTTATTTCTTTTCAAAAGTCATCGTAACACCCGTTGTTTCTTCTGAAAAAGTCAGTTTTCCGTCCTTCACAGCAACTTCCTGATCCTGCCCATCCATAGTCAGGATATACTTGCCACCTTTTTCTTCCCAAGTACCTTTTGACTCCTGTCCCATAAGATTCATAGAGAGTGATTTATCTTCCTTGGCGGTCAGTTCCATCACCAGAGAATCTGCATCCTGTCCCAGCTGCTCCGCGTATTTGGCAAAATCAACGGATACCCCCGCTGTCTCCACCGCTGATACCTTCCATGTCCCTACAATCTCCGGTGTGGTGTCTTTCTTTCCTCCACAGCCTGCCATGACCACCATTGTCATAACCACCAACATCATCACTGCTGCCACTTTGCCCAATTTCTTCATTTCTCTTCCTCCTACGGATAAAAATTTATTTATATAAAATCCCCTGCCAGCCACTTTTTTTCTGGTATGCTGCAGCGGATATTATATCCTTTGTTATATTTCTCCTCCCATCAAGGAGTGTCCATCATCAAAATGCATCTCATGTATTCTGTTCCCGGTCCTAAAAATATTGTCTTTTTATGCATACAATTCCATGATATTCCCCATTTTAGGGTATAAAAACAGCCGCCCCCAAAACGACGGCTATTTTTATGCATAATCAGTTACAAATTATACATTTCCTTTTTCTCTTTTCCAAATGCCTGCCACCACAGCCATCACCAGGAATGACCCAATTAACATGGCTGCCAAAACAAACAGTCGTGTTTCATCCCCCGTCTTTACGGATGGCCTGTTCTGGCTGGATGGGGTTGTATAGTTTGGTGAAGTTCCATTGCTCCCCGTCGGTCCTATAGCTTTTTCCCCGGTATATGTGTTTTCAAATGCAGCATTTTCTACTTTCTCTCCAGCTTCATTCTTCAGAATCACGTCTGCATAAAGTCCGCTGCCGTCTCTGTTCCGGATGCTTACCATTACGGTATAACTCCTCCGATCATATCCATAACCATCTTTTTCTTCCGCCACCGTCTGTTCAATCTGGTATTCATAGTCCCCAACCTTGTCATAGGTGATTTCCGGCAGGACGCCTTTCTGTGTATTTTCCATAGAAAAGGAGTACATCCCGTTTTTACTTCCCTCCGGCATAGGATTGCCTGCCTGCTCAGGCATCAGCTTATAATAGAACACATCCCCGCCTTTTGGTGCAGTCCCCTGCTTCACTGTAAAAATCTGCCTGACCGGTATCTGAACCCCTGCAGATTCGGAAGACGCATAAACTGTCACTGACAACAGGAAAACCATCGCCAGTATAGGAAGTATGAAATATCTCCTAAATACTGTCCTGCTCTTTTTTATCTTCATCCGTACCGCCATCTCCCATCTTTCGTTCTTTTTGTTTCCGCTTATGTTGTTTCCACACAGCCAGCACTGTCAGATATAATCCTAAAGCCAGAGCTGCCCATGCCCATTTTGGCATTTGACGCAGCCAGCTGCCACCCCTCTGAGCGTCTACTCTGCTGATCACCAGATTCCCGTCCTGTATTCCTTCCTCAAAGGGATTCTGCTCCACTTCATCTGTGATCCTGCCTGCCAGGAGGTGCCGCCCGCTTGTGGTCTGTGAGTCACAGGTACTTAACAGGACGATCCGGTCATCGATTGTAACATCCAGTTCCCGTTTCTGCACTGCTTTGTCCCATAGCCCATCCAGGTATCCCTGCTGTGCTTCTGCCCCTGTGACCGCCGGCCGGTAAACCCCGGTGTCATAGGCATCCACAGATAAGACCGCAAAGAACTCAATCCCATGGTTTTTTCCGGCATAATAGATGCTTCCATACCGGTGTCCTTCAAAGTATCCCTGTTCCAGAAATTTCCCAATATCCCCGAACATCGCGCTTTTCTCCATGTGATGTCCGTAAATGAGGCTGTTAAAATCCGAAAAATCCTTCTGGTTTTTACAATCCAGGAAAATACTCCCGGACAAGGCGTATTCCCCTGTCACACTGGTATTTAGGTAGGTGTCATTATCCGCCCCCTGTACAAGCGGATAATCGACCCCTGTTCCATAAATACTTAACCAGCCAAGGATGTCCGGGTTCCTTCCCTGCAGTTCCTCAAAGGAAGGTTTGTCCTGGGTGGGCTTATAGGCTTCATACTGCTTCTGATCTGCCGCCTCATAGACCATATGGGAATCCCACAGACCATAGCACCCGTACAGGAACATGAGCAGGACGGCAGACAGCAGAAGCCCATTCAGCATTGCGTTTAATAAACGGAGAAGCTTGTGCGCCACTAGCGCATGGAGCGTCTTCTTCTGGCTGCAATGAACAGTACAAACGCTCCTATGGCAGCACCGATCAACAGGAGAAACGGCAGGTTATTGATGATGATTCCAGTAGGCGGTGTTACACCCTTGTCATTGGTATATTTTGCATAGTTTTCATGGTCGCCTACAAGTTTGTTACCTGCCTGCACATCGTTGACTGTAATGGATGTCCCGCCATTTTCTTTAATCTGGGCACTTGTTGTATACCCGTCTACTGCAGTTTCGGCTATGGTATATCTGGTACCTGCAGGAAGCAACGTACCCGTGGCACCTGCCCCTTTATCAAAGGAAAGTTTCTCACCATGTTTTAAGCGAAATGTATAGGAAACGCCAACCGAAACTGTAACATTCTCTGTAGTTCCGTCAGCCCTTGTGATAACCGCCGGATATTCTGTAACTGCGTCAGCCTCCGTGGGTGATTTTGTCAGTGTTAAGGTGAAATCGAATGCTTTTGTTTTATCTCCTGCATCCCCGGTGACTGTTTTACTGATTTCCAGCGGACTTGGCTTCTTTGTATCATTCCAATCCAGCGCACTTCCTGTCCGGGTGAATACGTTCGTAAAAGTGAATGTATTGGCTGTCACATCATCCCCTGCGCTTACTTTGGCTGCTTCTTCCGCGCCTGCATCATTTTTCACACGGTTTACAACGACATATTTTACATACACGCCGTTTCCATCTGCTTTATTATTGACAATGACACGCATCGTGTACTCTGCCTTAGAGTATTCCATAGTCTCCTTGTCAGGATCCACAACATAACCGCTTACTGCCTGTGTCTCTGTCACCTTGTATTCGTATTCGCCCGCATGGGAAAAAGTCACGCCGTCTAAGATTTTCCCGGACATTTTTTTGATCTTCTTTAGACCGGACTCGTCTGGTGTCACCGTATCAGTCTCTATGTATGAGACCGTTTTATCTGTAATATCCGGCATTTCTGCTGTAGGGGCACCCCCATCCTCCTTTGTTTTTTCAAAAGTAAAGGAAAAAGCTGCTTCCGGAACAGTGACCCCGTCTGCCACCTGCAGTTCCTTTGTCAGATAAGCATCCGCCGGGGCCTCCTCTGTACCTTCTATCACACCATCTGCCGCCATGGCAGGTACTGCGTTTCCCATGCACAGACCCAATGTCATGGCTGCGCCCAATACGCTTGTTAAAATCCGCTTCATTGTTTTACTCTTCATTCTTTCTTCCTCCGTTTTTTCTATATACTGCGGGAAATTAAAGTTCCCGGCGCCGGATCAGCGTCATTACTTTTCCCAAAGTATCCTTGACTGGCACCGGTCCATAGATCCGGCTGTCCTCAGCATGCTCCCGGCTGTCACCCAGAAGGAATACCTCCCCTTCTTTTAACGTCACCGGAAAGTCTATTCCCTGGGCATACCGTTTTGTATCCTCATATATCCTGCGTTCTTCCTGCAGGGAACCGTTAATCAGCAGACCTTCTTCCGTAATGTCAACGGTGTCCCCTGCCACAGCCACTACCCGCCGTACCTGTTTCTTTCCTTCGTATTCCACCACAAGGGTATCCGATGCTGCGTAAGCCTTGTCCAGACGGTAGAACATGACCAGATCCCCTTCCCGGAATCCCGGCGCCATAGAGTCTTCCATGTTTCTGAAAATACCGAATAGAAACGTGAACAACAGCACCAGTCCCACAAGGATTGCCCCTATCTTGCAAAGCAGGAACAGAACCTCCTGGAGCAGGGACGGGGGCTGGCGCTCCCTCCTGCGTATTTCCTGCCCCATCTTAAGCCCGCCTCTTTCTGCGTGCCCAGAGAAATCCTGTACATGTCAGCAGTAAGAGCAGGATGCTTAGGATCAGAGCCGGGAGATGAGGCTTTATGGGTCCCACCCCTGTGGGCGGCGCTATCGTCCTGGTATTGGTAAAGTCTGCCGCCGTATGATCGGTTATGGATAGATTGGTGTCCCCGGTAGAAGTGGTAATATAGCCATTTTGATCCGCTTCTGTTTCCATCACCGTATACTGCTCTCCAATATGTAAGCCGTCCAGTATAATGCTCTGGCCATGCTTCAGCGTAATCTCCGCCGTTCCATCCACATCCAGAGTCACCGTGCCATCACCCGGTTTTTCCACACCTGCAATGGCTGCACCGCTGTAAGGATAGGTACCGCTCAGAGGCTTTCCATCCTTGTCTTTGAGTGTGATGGTAAAATGGAAGTCCTGCTTTTTGTTTCCATACTCACCTGCAACGGTATTGCTGATGGCAAGCTTGTAATCGATCAGTTCCCACACTCCATAGTAGGCGATATCCACATCTGCTATCCTGGCATCCGGACTGTACATCTTATCCGGGTCATTGGTCCCATCGCTGCTCCACCCTAAGAAATGATATCCCGGCTTTGTTGGGTCTTCCTGGGGCTTGTCACCTACCGGATTCCCGGTGTATAACCCATCGTTGGTCTGTACCAGGGAAGCTGGATCCTCTTTATCCCGGAAGAACTCCACTTTATACTTCGGGTCTTCTTCGAATACCACCGTAAATGCCAGTGACGTATCAATATTGGAAACCAGAATCGTCCCGTTCTGCTCATCAATTTCAACCTTTACCAGAGTTGCCGGAATCTTGTCTCCCACCTCATAGTCGGAGCCTGCGGCAGCTCCTCCACCATCTTTCGTCCATATGGTATATTCATGTCCTGACATATCTTTAAAAGATATGGTGGTCAGATGATGATGTATGTCCGCTGCATATTTTAACGCAGTCTTTCCCTTGTTATGCTCAATATCTTCTGCCGCCGTATACTGTACGAGCGCACTGGTACCGGAACTTCCCGAAATCTCCTCCGGCGTCGTTCCTTTTGCTGCTGTTACTTTACCGTTAACTGCTCCTATGCTCACGAATGGTTTGGCTGCAAACTTTGCGGTAAAGGTAATGTCCCCCAAAACAGGGATTGTCTTATAATCCTCCGTAAATCCAGTCACCGGCGTTGTGGCGCCATCCGGGATGTAAGAATATTCCCAGCCGATAAATTCAGAATCATTAGAAGCTGGGGCAGCCGTTACATCCTCCGTTGCATTTCCTTTATAGGCAATCCCTTCCTCTTTCTGATTACCGCCTTCAATGCTTCCAAGTGTTTCACTGTCTTTCAGCACCCAAGATGCATTAAAATGTTTGATCTCCCACTTGGCAGTCAGTGTCACTTCCATGACCGTATCATCTGCCACCAGCGTGTTATAAGCGGTATCTGCGGTGATTTTCACGGTATCCTTTTCCCAACCGGCAAATGTATAACCCGGCTTCGTTGGATTATCAGCTGGCGTCAGCTTTGTATCAGTATAATGCACACCGGTCTTATCTGGTACGGTTGAACCGCCGTCCGTATTATAATGAACGGTGTATTCCTTCGGAGTCCAGACTGCATAGTATACCTCGTCTTTATCCGTGACCAGCGCACCCGGATTGTACATCTTATCCGGAGAATTGCTTCCATCACTGCTCCAGCCGTCAAATGCATATCCCGGCTTTACTGGATTTGTGACAGGCGCTTTCCCCATCGCATCTCCCGTATAAAGGTCCGTATTCTGTCCCCAGTTGTCTGCCGAGTCTGCTTCTTCCTTAAAAGAAACAGTATACCTGGTATCTTCTGTGAATATGAAGTTAAACTTCAGACTCTCCTCAATACCTGTAATATCCACAGTCCCATTGGGCTTATCCACAGTAATCTGGATTTTGGAGGTATGTCCGTCCTCCCCCACAACAAATTCCTGCGCTCCTGCATTATTTAAATCTAGTGTAAACTCATGGTTGTATAAATCAGTGAATTTGATTTCATCAATATGGTAGTGTAATACCCCTTCAAACTTAAATCCGGCTTTGGCTGGCAGGATATCTGTCAGGTCATATTCAATCTTAGTTATGGTATCCGTTCCTGCATCCGCCGGGGCGCCGCCTTTTTGGACAGACACAGACCCGTTGGTGCTGATTCCCGAAACAAATGGGACTTTCGCAAAGTTCGCGGTAAAAGTCACATTATTTAAGATTGGAACGGTTGTATAATCCATCACGGTACCGGATATCGGGATTGCTGCGCCTGCCGGAATGTAGCTGTAGTTCCACCCCAGGAAAGCGGAACCAGCGTTCACAGACACCTCCGCACCTGCAGCAGCATGCTGGTTATATTTCACACTCTGGTCTGCCGTATCCCCTGCCAGAGTTCCTCCACGTTCCCCTGGTTTCAGTTCAAACTTCACGGTATACGATTTCTCTTCCCACTGAGCTTCCAGTGTAATTTCTGAAACCGTATCATCTGCCACCAGGCTGTCATAGGTTACGCTTGTCCCATCAATTTTAGTAGTATCCTTGAGCCATCCTTTAAAATCATAACCGTCCTTTGCAGGTGCAACCGCCGGAATCGGTACAACAGACTCAAATCCCACGACCTCTGATGGATAGTTATCCGGTGTTCCGCCATTTACGTCATAGTGTACAGTATATTGCTTTGGTGTCCATTGTGCCACAAGGGTAATCTCTCTTACCGTATCATCTGCAGCAAGGTCACTGTACTTTGTGGTATCTGACACAGGCTTTGTATTATAATTCCATCCACCAAACGTATAGCCCGGTTTTGTCATGATATCTGACGGAAGCAGCTCCGCATCCCAGAACTTGACATGTCCTTTCTCTGCAATACTTACCGGGATACCACCATTCGAATCATATTTGACCGTATATTCTTTTGCTTCCCACTGTGCCACCAGTGTTACCGATTTCACAGTATCATCTGCCACCAATGCTTTGTAAGCAGTTGTATCTAACACTTGATTACTAGCTGCTTCCCAGCCCTCAAAAGTGTATCCTGGTCTTGTGGGATCATCGGCTGGCAGAAGCCCGGTGTCCTTAAACTTTACATTCGTCTTATCTGTAATTGCTGTCGGCATGCCTCCATTGGTATCATATTTCACCGTATAAGTATTTTCCGACCACTGGGCTTCCAGTGTTACTTCCGGGATCGTATAATCTGTGACTAAATCGCTATATTTTGTATCATTCTCTACTTTCGTATCCGTTCCCTGGACGTTCCATCCTGTTAACGTATACCCTTCTTTTTTAATCATGTCAGTCGGAAGCAGTCCGGATTCGTCAAACTTTATATTGTCCTTATCTGCGATTGTGGAGGGTGTGCCGCCGCCAGTATCATATTTGACTGTATAGGTACGCTCTTTCCACTGAGCATAAAGTGTGACATCTTTTTTCCCCGGAGTATACCCTGTCTCTCCATCTGCAATTGCAGTTCCGGAGCCATCTGCCGCTGTGTTCCATCCGTCAAACAAATATGTACCGTTTGTAAATACATTTGCAGGTAGATTGACACTTTCCGTACCGTCCTGCACAATCGTATCCATCGTTCCGGTTCCGCCGTTTGCATCAAAGTCTATGAAATAAACATTCGGGAACCAGCGGGCATATAAATCGGTGTCTTTTGTAATTGGTGTATTAAAATCATACTCGGTTCCATCCTGATAGTCTGGTGTAGTGTACCATGCGATAAAAGCATGGTCTGTAAATGTCGGATTGCTTGGTTTTGTAATAGGTTGGTTTGCTGTTGTGTAAAACTCCTGTTCCTCTCCTGGGGCAAAGTCTCCACCCTTGGTATGATAGGTTACCTTTGGAAAACCGAGGACTACCTTGTGGTTATCTCCATCAGGTTCTAATCTGGTAATGTAATCTGGATTGTCTGAAAATATAGTTGCCGTTGATCCTATATTATCCTGTGTCATTTCTGGTATAGGATCGGATCCTCCATTAATTACCACATCTTGAAAATATGTATTAGATATAGAAGTCAGAAAACGCCCCGATATGCCGAATGTTCCATTAAAACTGTTCGATAGCATTATGATTGGAGTACCTGTTCTTATATTCCTAGCATCTAAAAATATATTTCTTGTATTACCATTATTATCTTGGTTATTTATAACCTTGGCATCACCATTTATTTTCAGATATCCTCCATCTATTGGTTCACCTCCAATTGATGTTGATCCTTGTCTTATGTTAATTCCTCCACCTCTATTATCTGTAATGATTCCGCCATTCATAATCATTTTTTGTTCATAAGCAGCACCTAATACAGCGACCATGCCTGTATCATCTCTACTAATATTGTCTTTTATAATTCCACCATTCATAATAAAAGTGAAAGGAATCCATCCGCCAATAAGCCCACCGGTACTACATATATTGTTTACTATTTCTGTACCATCATTAATAGTTATTGTTTGTTCTCCCGTAGAGAAGTTTGATATTAAAAAAACACTACCCAGTTTGCTATTTGCATTTTTAAGAACAGTCCTACCAACTGTCTCTATGCTACCATCTGTACCACCTATAGCTACGAGACTATTGCTAATACTACCATCATCATTTCCATCTAAAGTTATATTTTCTAAAATCACCTTTGTTTCCAAACCGTCAACTTCAATCAAGCCGTTGTCATCTGAAATGAAACTAGCATCTATTGTATTTTTTAAAGTACCCCCAGATAAAGTTATGCTTTTTTCTATCCTAAGAGGTTCTATTACATTGATAATTCCTTCAATTCTAATTATTTCCCCATCATTTGCATCAGCTATTGCAGCCTTTAATTCCTCAAATGTAGTTACTTCACCTCCACTTTTTGCGTTCTGTATTGACATGGCATTCTCATTTAGGCTTGTCACTTGATACTCGATTTCCTTTTCCTTTTCCAAAGGCAGTGATTCAATCTCCGCCGCCTGTACTTCCATTACAGGAAAAATAGTATCAACCACTTTACCCAAAAGGTTTGATTCTGTATCCACCTGGCATTCTGTAGTTTCTGTATTCTGTTCAGAACCTTCTGGTTCTGTCGATTCTGGGTTTTGTTCTGTTTCGTACACTTCCCCAGTTTCTGTTTCCACCGGTTCACTTTGAAATTCTGTCGAAGCATCTTCTGTTGGAGTTTCTGTTTCCGGGATATCGGTCAATCCTGTTTCTTCTGAAGTCTCCCCTTCTGTCGGGGGACTTCCTGTTTCTTCCTCAACTGGCTGTCCAACCGGAACCCTATATTTCAGCTTAAATTTCACAGTGCCGTTTTCCGTGGCCTCATAGTGGACGATATTCTTCTCCGCACCATCCACCGACTGTTTAAATCCCCCCTGCCCGTCTCTGGCTTCCGGGAAGATTACGGTACCGTCAGGCATGGTAACTTCTGTGAGCATATTCCCATTTTTTTCTATGACTTCAAGCTGGATATCTGCCGAAGTTCCATCCTCTGATGTGTTTTCCGTAAAAGTATAATCCAGGTCATTTCCTTCATCCTTTACCTCAGTGACAATGGGATTGGCTGCCAGCACACTGGCCGGCGATGATACCGCCATTAGAAAGGCCAGCAGAAAAGCCATTCCCCTTTCACTTCTTTGCAATATCTTCCTCATTTGTTTTCCTCCTTGCCTCTTCTTCCAGCAGATCGGCAATCGTCACTGTTGAAAGCTGTTCCTCTATATTTTCCTGTACGGTCAGATAAAATTTGCGGACAGGACAGCGGCCTGTGGCTGACCGGCTGCAGAAATGCTCCTTTTCCATACACCGGTTCAGTCTGGTCGTAGATTCTGTTGCCTGGATAATATCCAAAAGCGTTAATTCCTCCGGACTTACCGTCATCCAGTATCCCCCATTGACACCTGTGCTGGCCTCTATGTATCCCGCACCCCGGAGAATCCTCAAAACCTTCATCAGGTATGTTTTGGGTATGGACATTCCCTCCGCGATCTCCCCTGCCGGTACGGTTTTTCCCCTGTCTGCCAAATATAATACTGTGCGTACCGCGTAATCCGTCATTAATGTTAACTGCATGTTTCTCCCCTTTGTATCAATTCCAACCTATTCCGGAACTGGTTTTCTTTGTATAAAAAATCAGGGTTCCTCCCCAAACTCCCCTATGATGTGTTCCCGTTCCATATCCTGCCTGATAATGGGACTGAAGCCGTCAATATCGGATAGTCTTCTCTTTGTATAGATCTTCAGACCCGTTCCGGTCAGGATGACCAAAAGGAAAATGAAAAAAAATATTCTGTCTAAGATCACAGCCATGTTATTCCTTTCCCTCTCTTTCTTCCCGTTTCTGTTTATATTTTCTCAGCACCTTGAAGTCTGAATACAGGCTGCCTCCATATCCAAGCATTGCCAGGATCGTCATGACCAGCCAGATAAGGAACAGGCGTCCTTCCTTTTGCACGTCTTGTCCATATGTGTCCCCGGAATGCGTACTCCCGGAACTACTTAGGATAGCCTGTCTGCGTCCCGTTTCATTCTCCGTGTTCCCGTCAGGATTCAATTTCCCATCTTTCTTCCAGTTGTCATCCGGTGGTGTGATCAGAGCAGCATCTTTGCCATCTGTCCGTGTCTGTTCCGGAGCTGTCACCTCTACCTGGATTGTGATAAAAGTCCCTTCTCCCTGAGCCAGATAAAAGGTGACCGGTACGATTTCCGATGCCATACCATCCTGTAGCTCAAGGTCTTTTAACGCTTCTATATCGACTTCATAACTCCCTTCATATTCCGACCAATACCTGGTGGAATCGCTTGGATGGAACTGGTTTGCAAACACGCCGCTCTTTTCCATGAGCTTTTCCTTCAGGGTGCCGTCAGCAAGCCAGGCCGCTCTCTGTGCGTCCGTGATACAGACATCCTTCGCCTGCATACAGTAATCACCTCGATCCACATGGTTTTCGTAATATTCCGCTCTCACCCGGTTTGGAAAAGCCACAGACAGAAGGATACAGCACAGAAGCAGCAGATGTTTTTTCTTTTCCACTTCTATCCGCCCCCTTCCATTCTCTCAAACTGGGAGCGGACCTCCTGATATTTTCCTCTGCTGATAGGAATTGCAGCCCCGTTTATCAGCGTCAGTTCATTATACCGGACAGATTCTATGTACCGTACTGCCACCAGATAAGACCGGTGCACTCTTTCAAATCCCTTTCCCACCAGTGTCTCTTCTATTTTTCCAAGCTGGGAAAAAAATTCAAAACTTCCATCGGGATAATATGCTGTGATCCACCGGTCTTTCACTTCAAAATAAAAGATATCCCGGATAGGCAGCACCACCCGCCTTCCTGCGCAGGATAGCGCCAGTGTTTCCTCATGCTTTCTTCCTATTTTCTGGATAGCCTTTTCTACAATCCATGTAAAACGTTCCCTGCTGCAGTTTTGTTCAATGACATAATGGAACGCCTGGGCGTCGAACGCTTTTTCCCACTGGTCCTCCACCCGTGTCAGGAAGATCACTTCCCCGTAAAACTTTCTATCCCTTAATGTCTCCACGACTGCAAACCCTGCGGATTCCACATCCAGAAAAATCAGGTCCATCTGGAATTCTATGTTCGCAATGCCAAACAGCATTGATTTTACATCCGGGTAGGTATTGATCTTCACTGGTATCTCTTTTTCTTCTGCAAGCTCCGTCAGCATGGAAACATAGTTTTTCACAGGCAGTTCACTGCCTATACAAAAAACAACATTCATAGACTTGCCCTCTCCCTTAGCAGAAAACACATACATACTTGTTCTCCGCTTGTTGCAATAAAAAAATCCCTCCCAAATTCTTTTGGGAGAGGGCGTACCACATAATAATCATTATGTAGTACAGCCCTGTTGAAATAAGATAAATCCTTGCTTCATACACACATCTTATTTCCATTTCACTATACGATATTTGGCGGATTTTGTCATAGCTACTACGTGAACAGCAAATATTGAGGTGTGAACTGCAAGTTTTCCCCTTATTGAACTGCGTTTTTTCTTCCTTTCACCCTTTTTGGGTGTTTTTTTAATTATGTAACACTACATAATGATTATTATGTGGTATAGCTATAACACCAGCCCCAGCTGCTCTATTTGGCGTTGGTGTTCATGTCCTGAAGATATCGTATAAATTCTTGTGGTGTTGATGCTGCTGTGCCCTAACAGGTCAGCCAGCCTGGAAATATCCTTGGTAAATGAATAATAAGTCCTGGCAAATAGATGCCGTAAATTGTGGGGGAATATCTTGCCTGCAGATACCCCTGCCTGTGCAGCCAGTTTTTTCATCATTCCCCACAAGTTACTGCGATCCAGTGGGTTTCCGAATTTCGTGATAAAAATGCATCCTGCATGGATTTTTGTCTGCTTCGCATAGTATAATAGTTTCATCTTCAGCTTGTGGGGGATCATGATCACCCTTACTTTTCCCTTGTTGCGGACCCTGATCTGTCCGTTCTTAATTGCTTCCAGGGTAAAATATTCCAGTTCACTGACCCGGATGCCCGTCCCGCAGATCACTTCCATAATGAGAGCAAGCCTGCCATCCCCATTTTCTGTTGCTGCAGCTACCAGCTTTCTATACTCCTCTTTATCCAGCTCCTTCTCCGGCCTGGCAAAGATCTCCTTCTGTATCCGGACAGGCTTTACCTTATACATTTCCATTTCTAAAAAGGTAAGATACTGGTTTAATGCCGCAATCATGGAATTTACACTAGCTGGGGCATACTGCCCGATCAGCCCTTCCCGGTAGCTCCGCAGAGATTCATAGCTGATCTCCTCTGTCTCTGTAAGAAAATGCTTTACATCCCTTAAATACTTTTCGATGGTTTTATCACTGCTTCCCTTTTGGTACAAATACTCTTTAAATCCTAAAATGTGTGTATGATCCATTGTTTTCTCCCTATTTCTTGTTTACTGCCATATATTTTACCTGTAAATGCCATAAATAGGAATCTTTTACTACGAAGATTGCCCGGCAGCTTGTTTTAGTATTTCCGTCACTGCCAATTTTATCCTCAGATCACACACTGCTTGTATTATGAATACTATTTTTCTAAATTTAGTATTCAGAATAAATAAAAAAAATCACCTCCATGCCCTTATTCAAGTTTTTCTTGTCAGCTTGCTTTCGTTTTATGCCTGAAACTGTATTGATACTATCCATTTTACCTGAATAAAGACGTTATGTAAATACCATTTTTGACATAATAGTATACAGGATTCCAATAAAAAAATCTGTCTGGAGACGGCTGCCAATACCCCAGACAGATTTTTTTCATTCCTTATCACAGACATAGTGGACAATCCCCTGTACCAGCTGCTTCAGAGTATCATCAAACACTTCCTGATAATAGCAGAAGTCCCTTTCACGGCTGCTGCAGAGCATGAACAGGTTAATGATCAGGTTCCCGAATACACGTACATCCACTTTCCCTATGGGAATCTTCAACGTCTGCAATATCATTTCCTGCTGTCTCACAAGATTAAGGAAAAACTGTTCCAGCTCTGTTTCTGATAATTTCCTGCTGACATCTCCTGCCTCTCCTGGCGTGAGGAAGAAAAAGGTATGGTTGATCGCAGATACCAGCCACTCCAAAAAAGCCGTCAGCCTTTCTTTCGGGCATAGACCCTGCATTTCCCCGATCTCCTTCGCTTTTTGGACTGCCATACGTTCCTGCCTTTTCAGGGCTTCCGTAATCAGGAGTTCCTTCGATGGAAACATAGTATAAAGATATGCTTTCGATATCCCTGCGGCCTTGGCGATGTCTGTAATGCTGGTATGGATATAACCTTTTTTATGAATCAGCCTCAGCACACAGAGCATCAAATCCTCTTTTATTTTTTCTCTTTCACCTTCTGTATATGGTCTTGGCATAATACACCTCGTGTGGAATATTTCATGGACTTTACACCTTAGTATATCATAGATATGATATCTTTCAAGCAAACGTTATTCGCTGGATGATGATATCTGCTTCGTTTTAAGGTTGTTTTTTCCATTGCAGTGCCTGTGTTGGACACCACTGAATACAGGCTACACAATGCTCGCAGTATCTGATTATCATTATTGGCTAAATTATAAATCAAGGAACAGCGAAATATGAATGCTTCATACTTCTATCCCAGTCTGCCCATAGCATTATCTTTAATACTCTTGCAAACAATATCAACACTGTCCGGAAATAAAAATTCCTCCGTGATACCATATGTTTCAAGGTATTTCAGCATATTCTTCTTGCTGTCTCCCGGAATTGTGATTTGTTTTACCACTGGTGATTCACCTTTGTTCAACGGCTGGATGTTTCCTGCAAAATATTGGTCCGTTTCAGATATTCTTCTATATTCATTAGGGAAAATTATAAAAGCTCCCTGCTGTCTTTTTTGCCGTTCAGACATTTCTGCCGGAGAGATAAACAACGGCTTACCTATCCATTCCATGATTCGCTGCTGATAAGCTGTTACGTCTCTTTCCTTTAATTCGTCCATATTGAATTCTATATAACGGTCAAAATCTCCTACCTTTAAAAATCTCGTCAAAGTACAAGCATCAAGTTTTCCTATTTTATACATGTTGGCAATCACATTAACAAGACCACTGTTATAAGAATATACATACTCTGCCTTATCGCTTGACAGATGAAAAACAATCACCTCTCCATCTTTTTCTTTTTGGCTTTTATCTGAACATGCAAAATATAAAGCCACAAGTGCATTATATGTAACATCCAGCAATCTGGTTGGAAGTCCATAATGCTGAAGCTTTGTTAACAGATTTATGGGATACTGCTGGTTATCCAATACTTCAGGCAGTTTCCCTACTGCACCTTCCACCATTTCCTTTTCAAACCATAACAAAGAATGTACATCCATTCTGCCCCTCTTCCGCGCAATGCTGGGGAGCAGCTGATATGAGGAATCGGCGTGTCCTCTGAACAATAATTTTTCATTTCTTATTAAATCTCGTTGAAGCTCGTCTGCTTCTCTGTTGATGATTTCAATGTATTCCATAAAAGTATTCGCTGTTGTTCCCACTATATATCTTACCTCATCAAAATTATTTTCTCACTGCCACGTTTTCCAAACCTCTGGCTGATATCCTATTGTTGCCGACTTTCTATTTCTCACAATCGGTGTTTTTAATATCTGTTGATTCTCCAGCAGTTTTTCATCTTTATCTTCTTCTGCAATATACCGAAGTAACGCCAATGCATCTTTGTCCTTGCACTTTTCATTGATCATTTGATCACGGCCCCCCACAACTTGCTTTACTTTGATATATTCACCTTTACTCATACCTTTTTCTTTCATATCAATAAACTGGTATTTGATTCCACGCTCCTTAAAATATCTCTGAGCTTTCTTTGTTTCAAAACATTTCGTTGTTCCAAATATCTGAATATTCATATCTAAGCATCCCCTTCAACGATTTCCTGTACTCTGCCAACGATTCCGCCTACAAGCATCACTTTAATCCCCCGTGGATGATTCTGGGAATTTGTCAATATCCGCTGTACAACGCCTTTGGTAAGATTTCCGGTTCCCTGATCCTGCTTCTGTACAACCATAACAGTTGCACCAATTTTTATATTCTTTCTTGTTGTTCCATCCATTTATATTTCCACCTTTCCGGATTTCCAATAAATAATTCTATACTTATCACCATTCCATTATACGACAGCCAGCCATACTATGCAATTTTTCGGTGTTAGGCTCACAGCTCACCCAATTTGATATATCAATTCTCCCTGGCAGAAAAAGGAGAGTCCCCGCAGGCACTCTCCTGGTTGCAGATTCCACTGTCATCCGCAACGCAATTACTAATACTCTTCAACATCAAGAATTCCAGTAACTATATAAAGAATAACAATGACGAATCACACATTCCCTTATATCCGTTGGTTTTCTTTTCAACTGCTCAACTTGATTCTTATTTATAATACTTTGCTAACTCCTGATAACCAATCTTAGGATGTGTATACCGCCTCCTCTTTTCTGTAGTTTTTTTATAATTAATTGCTCTCTTAGAACAATATTGAATACATGCGACACACTGATTACAACGATGCTGAAACTGCGGATGTCCATCCACCATTTTAATATTACAGGAGGGACATAACGCAGCGCATTTTCCACAAGATATACAGTCTTCCGAAACAGAAAAATGATTGTCAGCCCCATTGACCCGTGCAATCTGTTTTTTATAATACCAGGATAGGACAGGGATAAAACCGGCAGTCTTATTTTCCTTCTTAGCTACAATCTCTCCGAGAAATCCCTCAATATCGCGTTCTGACTTTTCTGTGATTTCTTGTACCCTCTGGCTCATATCATACATGACAACATAGTTTGAAAACATTCTTAAATTTTTGTTATAGTTTAAATGGATCCCTTTCTCTGATAATAACCTTCCCATCTGCGGAATCGCATTCCCATGTAATGCTCCATAAGTGGCAACTGCAAAAAAATATGTATCCTTCTGTTCTGGGAATGACGCATTTTCTATAAAATCTGCAACCATCTTTGGCATTCCCTGAAAGTATACCGGAAATACAAATCCAATACGCTGGCATCCAGATGGAATGTGTGGTTCTGTTTTTTCTGTGATAGCAATTATTTCGCAGTCCTCTAAATGCTCACCTATTTTTTCAGCCGCCCGTAAAGAGTTTCCTGTGCCTGTAAAAAAATAAATTCTATTTTTCATTCTATTTTCCTCTTATCTCATTAAAAATATTGCTGATCATTTGATTCAATTTTTCAGATTCTGTACTTGGCTTCTTTTCATACAGCATATCCATGGCATCCGTGATCAGACCCATGATATGGTGGTACAGTTCTATTTTCTTTTTAAGCTCATGCTGTTTGTTCTCAAGCAGCTGCATAGTATCTTTTAGGTTTTCTTCTGTACATCCTTGCTTATTCAATAAGATTTTCTCGATTTCTTTTAGGGAGAACTCTGCATATTTCATCACTTCTATATATTGTAAATCGTGCATATCCCCCTGCGTATAATAACGGTATTGATTTTCTCCCCTCTGTGGACTCACTAATGACAGCCTGTCATAATACCGCAGTGTATCTTTTGGGATTTGAAGGGTTTCGGAAACCTCCATAATTGACATTGTTTTATCCATTCAAATACCTCCTTGCATCGCAGTATAACATTTGAGTACACTCTAATGTCAAGATGTTCTCTGCAATAAAACGGCTCTCTGTTTCTCCATCTAACTCCAAACTTATCTTCATCAAATAGTCCTGTAAATTTTTAATAATGCTTGCATTTAACTTTTATTTATAAACCAACCTTCTCTATTGCAAGATTTGCCAGCAACTCAAAACCTGTATCATGGTTCTGAGCCACCCGGCAAACTTAATTACAGTTCCTTTCCCCGCATGCCTCATCTACCACACATTTACGCTCCTGTAGATTCAGCTCCCTTTCATTGCATCATAATATTGAATCGCAAGACTTGTGCATATCAAATACTTGGTATCCCATATCCTAAAATGGATGCATACCCAACAGGATAACTGTTCTGCTTACATCGGTCACCGGAATTCCCCTCAATCGTATATACAATCCCATTCTCACACTTCTCTACGATCCCCACATGGTCACTGATTCCGTCACGGTTTCCACCAGAATCCGGCCAGTCAAAGAAGATAATACTCCCCGGTGCTGGAGTTGCGCTGTTCCCCTGCCAATGCTGCCTGTCCTGAAACCATGAGACACCTTCTGAGCATAATGCAAATTTAGGCACTGCCCCTGAGGAAATCAACCCGCATTGATCCGCACACCAGCTGACAAAGCACGCACACCACTCTTCCCGCTGAGAAAATCCATACCATGACCAGAACTTTTGTCCTCCCTCATTTCCAATCTGTGCCTTTGCCACTGTCACAATCTGGCCATTTCCAAACAGTCCGGCAAAGATGTTTCCACCGGAATAATAACGCTCTACGTGGGGTACATACTCCGGGTCACCATACCTTGCCCAGCCATGGGAAGCTGCCTGCTCCTGGGAAAACTGCAGGGCATTTTGGGCACTGTACCCGCCAAATTTTTGAACCGCCCATGATATGTACCCATTCCCAAAATTGTAGCCTTGCCACGAAAGTCTCAGCTTGTCCATATCCTGCGGACTTGTACATCCCGCTTCTGCCACACAAGAGGCGTAATACTGCACCCCTACCTGGATAGAGTAATCTGGATCAGTGATGGCATTCGGACTGTTAGGAAACCGGGTATTAAACGGACATTCGCTGGATTGCATAGGGTCTGTTCCCGTTCCTCCTGATTCCTGCATCATAACTGCCTGCAGTGATGAGACATACTCAGGAATCCCGTATTGGTTCGCATACTTCTGGATTGTTTCCGTATATGCCTGTACCTCCTGGCTTAATGGTTCGCTGCTTTGGGAACCGCCGCTTGAAAACATGGCACCTCCAATGGCACCCACAACTACGATCAAAAGTATCACAATCCAGCCCCCGGCAGCAACGGCTGCCATAAGGGTTTTCACAGCTGCAGCCATCCCTTTTACCGCCGTAACAGCTCCCCTGGCGGCAGCTTTTATGGTTGTTTTGGCCGTCCTTGCCGTAGTCTGGGCTGTTTTTGCTGCCTTGACTGCTGACTGCTTTGCCATCCGCTTCGCCAAAACATTCTGCCCTTTTGAAACCGGCGCTGAGACTGCTTTGTACTTTTCTACTGAAATGGGCGATGATTTTACCATACGGGGAGCGCTCTTGATCGCCCGCTTATCCATCGTGCGAATGAAGTCTTCCTGTTCCGGTCTCACCTTGATCCTGGGTTGTTGCGCTTCCACAGTCCGCCCTGCCGGCACCCTTCCCCGTTCCTCATGTACTCCGGCAGAAGTACCATTTGGAACGTGTTCCCCTGTGGCCTCCTGTGTCCCCTGAGCACCCTGCATCTGCCTGGCCTTTTCTGCTTCCCTGGCTCTTTCAGCCTCCTTAGCCTCCTGTGCCGCTGCCTGTTTCCGTTTACGGATTTTCTCATGGGATCTTACTGCCAGCTTTCGTCCTCCGGTCAAAGCCGCAGAACTGCCCTTGCTGCCAGCCCATTCCCCAGCTTCCGTGGTTTTCCCTATGGCATAGTCGATGGGAGCTTCCTGGTCGGCACTTGTGGATGTATCTGGCATCTGGCAGGATTTCTCCTTTGCCTGCAACGCAGCGCTTCGGATCAATTCCTTTGGCAGCCTGGATGCCGGATTACGGATTCTTGGAGTCTTATCCAATTCTTTTGTTTTAATATCTTTCATCATTCACCTCCCCCGTGGCGCTTCCTCCATTCCCTGCTGTTATCGTTCCCTGCCTTTCTTGGCTTTTACCGGCTTTGCCAGTCCTGGAAGATACTGTTCCATTTCCTTAACAGCCTGCTGTACCAGCGGATGGTCCCTGTATGCCGGGATCATGTCAATATCATCCTGGGCAATCCTTCCGCACTGATAGATCGGCCAGTGCACATCCGAATAATCCGGGATACGGCTGTCCTGCAGTACAAATCCGATCCCTGGTCCGCAGGATGCACCCCTTTTGAGGATTTTTTTATAAGCGGCAACCGCCTGCGCAAGATCAGATACTTCTACACACTCTCTATAATTTAGAAATTCCATGCACTCCGCCGCATAAAACGAAATTTTAGCATCTTTATTTTTTTCCATTTTTTCCTCTCCTCACCGGGCCAGCTTTTGTGATTTTTCTGGTGCATCCACTGTCTTTTCTTTCCCCTGTTCTTTCGCTTCTATGTCCTTGAGGCATGCTCGGACAGACGGCTTCTTCGTGGCCTTTGCTCTCTCCTCCAGCTTCATAAATTTCTTCAGAGCTGTGTCCGTCCGCTTCTCCATGTCTTTCAGCGTCCCTGCCGTATGATAAATGAATTTCTGCACCTGGAAAACTGTCCCTTTCTCCACATTACGGGAACCTACGGGCTTTCTTTCCCTGCCCATCAATTCCCGACCGGCGTTTCCCAGGTGGGTTTTGGCTTCCTGTAACTCATCTCCGATATGAGCAAGGCGGTCAAAACGAAGGTCTGCCTGTTCGACTGCCAGGTGCAGACGTTCCTTAACCTTTACAAGTCCTTTTTGAATCCCCAGCACATCTATGGATTTATAAAGTGCAAATATCCCTTTGTCCTTGAAATCATTCACGGCCTGGCTGACTCCTGCCATAAATCTGGCCTTTACTGCATAAAGCTGCTGTCTGGCATCCTGAACTTTCCCTTCGATCTTTGCCACAACCTTAATGGCTGCATTTTTAATTCCCTTATCCTGTATCTGCCCCAGCTGAGCCTTTACCGCACCCAGTTCCTCCAGCACAGCCCCAAACTGCTTCTCCATGCCGTCGATATAATCGGCCAGCTCCAGCACCTGTTTTTTCTCCTCTTTCAAGCCATTGTCATCCATTAGCTTAAATAGCTTCTTTAAATTATCCTGTTCCTTTAGTGGAACATATAATGATGCTTCCATTTGGCATCCCCCTCTCCTGATTCATATTGCTAACTCGCGTTTCCTACTTCCTGGCAGAAAAAGTGCCACTGCCCGGATGGTATTTCCTGCAATGGCACCTGTATCCTGCTGTTTTTATGATCCATTTACCGCCAGGTTTTGCCTGTCTGATGGTGAAGTGGACATCAGTTGATACAATTTCAGATGTTTTGGAAAGGTATTCTCAAAAGGAACAATATTTCCCGAACACCGGATCAGCCCATGTCCTGCCCCTACATTTGTAATGTAAGACAGCTGGTTATCCGATATATTTAAAAGTTTTGCCAGTTCCTCCCGGTCCGTACTTGACTGGTTCAATAGAATCAAAAACTCGCTGTTTGCCAGCATCAGCCTTGCAGTATCCGATTTCAGAAGTTCTTCCACGTTTTGGGTCAGCCCTGTTACATAGCCAAAATACTTGCGGATTCTTTTATACAAGCGGTAGAAAAAGTCTGCACTATACTGGTAACGGAATAAGAGATAAAACTCATCCGCAAAGATCCACGTTGTTTTCCCGCTCCTCCAGTTCTGGATCACCCGGTTGAAGATACTGTCCAGGGTGACCAGCATTCCAAGGGGCATGAGCTGCTCTCCCAGCTCCCGGATATCATAGTCGATGATCCTGCTCTTGGTATTTACATTTGTTGGCTGGGCAAAGGTATTTAAACTTCCGTTGATAAACAGTTCCGATGATAAGGCAAGCCCCCTTGCTTCTTCCTCCGGCTGCATCATCAGCTGGCGGTACAGATCCTTCAGTGTGGGCATCCGCCCGGTGAATCCATTTCGGATATATTCCCTATAGACATCGGCGGTGCAGCGATCCAGGATGGATTTTTCCTTGGCGGACAGATTCCCAGCCCCCACCAGCTGTTCAAAAAGAGATAGGATAAACTCGGATTTTTCAATTAACGGGTTTTTGTCATCTCCGTAAGCAGCATCCATATCAAGTGCATTTAAGTGGGTATCCGAGGTTGCTGAAATACGGATAACTTCACCCTGCAGTGCTTCCACAAGGGAGGAAAATTCAGACTCCGGGTCTAAAATTAAGATATCGTCTTCGGTGGACAGTGCCAGATCGACAATCTCTTCTTTCGCTGAGAAACTCTTGCCAGACCCGCTGACTCCCAGACGGAAGGAATTGCCGTTTAGCAGTTTCCTGCGATCCGCTACCAGCATGTTCTTGCTGACCGCATTCTGGCCGTAGTAGATGCCTCCCGGCTGCATGATTTCCTGAGTGTGGAAAGGGATCAGCACTGCCGTGGATTCTGTCGTCAATGTACGCAGGGCATTGATTTTCCGCAGCCCATATGGAAGCACCGTACTCAGCCCGTCCACTTGCTGCCACTTTAAGGTGGACAGCTGGCACAGATGTTTTCTTGCTACTGAAAACAAGGTATCCGTATCAGAATCCAGCTGTTCTTTTGTATCCGCCATATGTACCATGGTAACAATGCCAAACATCATCCGCTGGTCGCGGGTGGTCAGGTCATCTAACATTTCCTTGGTCTCCTTACGCTGGAGTTCCATGTCATAGGGTACAACTGCGGAAAAATTATTGTTGGCATTCTGGCGTCTCTGCCAATTCGTCACGTTGGTTTCCACCCCCAGCAGCCGGTTCTGGATTTCCCTCACCGCTTCATCTGTGGGAACCGGGAGGATATCAATAGAAAGCATCAAATCCCGGCTTAGATCACACAACTCTGAAATCATGTCATCTTTAACATAGCTGGCGTAGTCCTGCATATACAGCACCCGCCCATACCGTTCATTGATTTTAAAATGGTCTTTCTGAAATTCCATAGTCTCCGGGCAGATCCAGTCTTTAAAGCTGTGTCCCTTTTTTGCAAATCCCTTTAACTCAAAAGGAACGCAGGGTGGTTTCCCTGAATGAAAAAAATCCCGAAAAATCTGTAAGCGTTCCTCTGCCCCCAGTTCTTCCCCCACAGAGGACAGCTTTGCCAGATGGGTAATGATATCCGTTCCCACACGGGCAAAATAGGTTCTTGCTTCATCAATGTTTTTCTTACAGACACTGATAGTCAGATAGCGTTCCTGAAAAATACTGTTATTGGTACCGCTGACCTTTGAACGCAGCATCTCGTTGTATTCCTCCCGGTACTGATCAAGTCCATCTCCCTTCATAGGGATCAGCAGGGACTGTTCAAACGCTTCTTTGTTGATTCTTCGGTTATTAAGAGTAATTTTGGCAGACGCGCCAGAATCCAGTGCATTGAGCAGTTCAGAATAATCCAGGAACATTTCTGTTTTATCCTCTTTGCTTGCAATGGCATAGTTGATATCTGAAAATCGAAATGATTTTGAAAATTTGCGGCCATTTTGAAAGATGCCATCCGGCCAGATGCGCTGGATGGGAATCGCCTGTTGTGCGGACTTTGGAACCTTGAATTTTTCCTTGTCCATTTTTACTGATTGATGCAGGGTTTTAATCAAACACATTCCCCCTTCCCTTTTTCCTGTTACCTTTGCTGCTTTTCATTAAAGTTCCGTCCTTCCCCGTCCGTTCTCCCTCCAAGATGTATTCTTCCAGGCAGGAATAATATAGATTCTCAGACTGGAAGGTCAACCTTTTCGGATACAGGATTTCCGATTTGATAAATGCCCATAAAAACTGTTCCGCCGTCATCCCATGATATTTAAAAAAACCACAGGCTGCAAACGGAGCAGCCCCAAGCATACAGAACCACCCGGCGATCTCATCCCCCAGCACCTGGCGGCATCCAAAATAGATACCAACCGCTGCTACGATGGCTAACACCGAGAAAAAACATTGCCGGAAATTAAGCCCAAAAAACATAGACTCCTGGTAATCCCGGATTTCTTTGTTCATTTTTACTTCCATTTAACTACCGCTCCCTCTCCATTTTCCGTTTGACTTTTGGTTTCTTATCCTTTGGAATATTATGTATTCGTCGAAATTCATCCACGCCATTTTTATCAAACTCGGCCAGCCTGTCTAAATGAAACGCCACCTTTTGATATCGGTAATCCTCCCTCCTTGAAACTACCCTGCCTAATTTATGCTGCCTGATAAACTGAAGCTTGCTTTTGACACTGAAATCACTGATATAAGCTTCATTCGCCTTGACATCGTCACAAGGCAGATTCACAGTCAGATCACCGAATAATTCCGGTTGACCGTCTTCCATATGATACAAACCAATATATAAACGATTGTTGTTAGCATAAGAATTCACTTCGATAAAGAGCTCCTCATGCCCAAATTCCCAGTCATAACTTAATGTTTTTGTTTTTTCCATATAAAATCCCTCTCCTATCTTTCCGGTTCCTGGTTCCTTGCTTTTTTATGTTTCCTAACCTCCTCGGCTTCTGTTTTTTTCTCCCATACCTTTCAATGACATCTATTAGATCGCAGGGAAAATCTTTCTGCAGGTATTCTTTATTGATCCCGTTTTTCAAACAGAATTCCAGATACTTTTGCAGCCCCTCTTTTGCCTCTACATCATCCCCCCACTCCAACCAATTGGTGATGGCTGACCAAACATTTCCATGGGTTTCATCTGACATCCAGAGAAGTTCATACCCGTCTTCCAAATCCTCAAACAGATCTCGTTCAAAATGAAAGCCCCATGCCTCATGCCAGTCGCTATAATTTTCCTTTACATATGGCCGAAACAAAATTACCGAATCCGCTTCCTCCGGCATCCCGGCATAGGCGATAATCTTCTCTGGTAACGCTGGATCTCCTTTTGTCAGCACATATAGCAGCTGGTAATTGATTTCGTCTGGGCATTCCCACAAACGTTGTTCTTTAAAGCATTCGGTTCTTTTTAAATAGCGATTGGCTTTCCGCACAATAGCTTTTACGCTTAAGTTCAAACATTTCACTCCCCTCTGCCTATAACCCCATTATCTCTTTCACAATCCGGTCAGACGCTTTAATGGCTCCAACCAGTACCAATAGGTTGAATACCAGCTCCCCGATATAATTCCATGTAATGGTTACTGCCGACATGCTGCTGTCTCCAAGTGCGGGGGGACTTGCTGCAAACACGGAAAAAATGATACAAGCCAAGGCTATGATCGCTCCCTCCAGGCACACTCCCGCATAGGAACGGACAAAGTTCACCCCCACGGATTGGGACGGCTGTCCGGCAAACGTAGAAATGGGCAGAGGTGCGATCGCGGTGTACATGTAAAGTTTAAACATCCTGCCGTACACACTGAGGATCATAATAAAAGACAGCACTGTAATTAACAGGCTGCCAAGCAACGTTACAATCCATAGCGGAATGGAATCCAGCATCCCCACGGATTCTATCTTTTCTACCAGCTCCGCTGGAAGTTCTGTCACGGTTCCCCCGCCCATACCAGAGTGGGTCATAATCGTTGAAACCACGCCCTGGATGATACTAAATATCGCTTTCATTAATTCCATGCCATAGGTGACTGCGCCTTTTGCCAGTGCGAACCTGATGAACGCCTTGAGGGCATGCTCCGGCTTTTTCATCTCCGTAAAACTTCCACAGGTCTTTACAATCCCTACGGCAAAAAATAACACCAGCAGACCAAAGCCGATGGCCTTTAATGCATCATTGACATTCAGCATAAGCCCCCAGATTCCCCCGCCCTTAAAGGTTTCCGGGTCCTGTGTCAGCAGGGTCCATATTTCTGCCAGCTTCTCACTCCACGTTGCAAGCGCTGAGTTGAGATTCTGGACAATCCAGTTATCGCTCAATCATCCACCCCCTTTGCGAAAACCTAAACAGGGCAGGGATGCCTGCATGGACACCCCCGCTCTTTTCCTATCCCATGATCAGGTCTAGGATTTCCTTTGCAAAGGTGATAATGATCCCACCGGCCAAAGTCAGAAAACCATTGGCCCTCTGGCTTGGGTCGTGGCTTTTTAAACTGAGTCCCACCTGCACAATTCCAAATCCAAGCAAGATCAAACCGATCGCTCGGATCAGGGAAAACACAAAAGTGGACAGGTTGTTGACTACCGTCAGCGGATCACCCGCCGCATAGGCATAGACCGTACTGACACAAAGGTTCAAAACGATAACCGCATAGCACACAAATGCCTGCTTCTGCCTCGTCTGCATAGGCAAAGGCTTTGTGCCCTTTTTTTCTCTTGCTTTCCTTTTTTTCATTTTAAATATCATCGGCATTCCTCCCATCAAAAAAGCCCGCAGCGATATCCTCATCTGCGAGCAGTTCATAATCTTCAAATCTGTTTTTATCAAAATCAAACGTATCATGGGCAAACGGCGCCCTTGCATAATCATAAGCTTCTGCCCCGCCATCCTCCGTGTCCTTGATATTTGGATGTTTCATCAAATCATACTTGTCATCCACAATCGGACACTCTCCACGGATTAACAGGATTGCTTTTTGGTTATCCAACATCCGCACCTCGTCCGGAGTCAGCAGTTCCCTCCCAGCTTGCTGGTAATTTACAGAATAGCTTCCGTTCCTCCCCTTACTCTGGCCGTAAGTATTAGTGTCCAACGTCTCTTTACCCAGCAGCTCTGAAACATACTTATGGCTTTCTTTTTCATTTCCTCCAAGGTATAAAAATTCATCGCAGTTCCCTATGAGACTTTCCCAGGAATCCTTAAATAGTTCCTTCGTCTGGCTGATATTCTGGATAATGATACTGCAGGAAATAGCGCGCGAACGCATAGTTGCCAGAATTTTTTGAAAGTCATTTGGCAATGCCACATTGGCCCATTCATCCATAATACAGTGCACTGGCATGGGCAGTTTTCCTCCATACTTCCGGTCTGCCACATAGTAAAGGGTCTGGAACAGGTTGGTATAGATCATACCTACCAGGTAATTCAGACTTGTATCCGAATCAGGGATACAGCAAAACAGTGCCACTTTCCGCTCCCCAATACTGGCAAGATCCAGTTCATCCGTACAGGTCAGGTCCGCTATCTGTTTCAGGTTAAATGCAGCAAGCCGGACACCCACAGAAATCAAGATAGATTTGGCAGTTTTGCCTGCCGCCTGTTTATAGATGTGGTACTGCTTCACCGCAATACTCTCCGGATCTCGCATCTCCAGCCGTTCAAACAAAATATCAAGGGGGGATTCATAATCCTCCTCGTCTTCTTTGACCTGGGCACTCCCAAGCATCTCCATGATCATAGAGAAATTCTGCTCCTCCGGCGGTGCCTCATGGATTAAATACAGCATCAGCGCCTGTAAAAGTGCGGTTTCGGATTTCTCCCAAAATGGGTCCGATGACTGTGCCCCCTTGGGAGTGGTATTGCTGATCAGGTTGGTGATTAACTTTAATACATCCTTGTCATCCTGCACATACCAGAATGGATTGTAACAAAATGACGTCTCTGGGTGGATCAGATCAAACACCCGTACTTCATAACCCAGCCGTTCCAGCAGCCCTCCTGTTTTTCTTAAAAGCTCCCCTTTGGGATCGGTGATGATCATGGAACAGTTTCCCTGCAGGATGTTTGGCAGCGCATACGACCTGGATTTTCCAGCCCCACTGCCTCCTACCACCAGGACATTTAAGTTCCTTTTATGCTTGTAGCAGTCAAGCCCCATACGAAAATTCTGGGTAAGGAGTAAGTTTTCCCCATACCGCTTGTCACGGTACTTTCTGCAGGTCTTATGTATATCCCCCCACTTGGCGGAACCATATTCTTCTTTTCTACGGTAATTCCTCTGATTTGAGTAATAGATACCGATTCCCATTCCGTACAACAGGGTACAGATGAAAACCGATCTGGCTGTATATTCTGTGAAATGAAGCGAAAACGGATGGTTTAGCTTCTCCGTCAGCTTTCCCAGGATATCAAATAGATTTTGATTTGGGCCAATGGCGTCGGCAAGCAACATTGCTGCCCACCAGACAACCGGCAATGCAAAAAGCCATACGGCCCATTCTGACTTTCTGCCTGCCCCTACCGGGACGGTACCTCCTGATTCTTTTTCTTTGAGGTATCCTCTTTATGGAACTGGTCTACTCCCGGCAGTAAGGCCAGGGTGCTTCCATTTTCCCACTGGACATGGATCTGCCCTATGTCATCCACAGAAAAGACTTCGCCCCTCAGGCCGGATGGCATCTGCTTTTCCCCATCCATGGCATCCAGGCATATTTTTGTGCCTTTTGGATAACGCTTTCTTAAACTCTCAATTTTCTTTTGTTCCATCTCCAAACACATTCCCCCTTCCGGGCCGCACAGAAATCCTGTTTGAATATTCTGCACAACGAAAAAAACTGGGAATGAAGCTGTTTCCAACCTCATTCCCAGTAAATATAAAGTTCCCTTATTTCACTGCACACCTCTTATACTTGGCACGCAGGATCTTCAGCAGTACAGTATCAATCCCATCCGTGTACCGCCCCGCACTGATGTAGCCGTTTCGGAGCATATTGAGCGCCTGTACTGCCTTGTGGTATTCCACATCTGTAAGGAACAGCCTGCTTTTCTCATAGTCTGCAAGCTTCAGTACCAGGTTCCTGGTGTCCTCTATGGACTGGCCCTGTTTCTTCTCCTCCCGGAATACATCACGGAGGGCACAGATTAGCATGTTTTTCATTAATTCATCCATTTTCACACATCTTTGCTTCTCCATAAAATACGCCTCCATTCAGCTCTTTTCTTACACTCAACATACCACACTTCCTACGGGATAGCTACTACTTTATCCCAGAAGAAGCCGGGCTTTCTCAGCGTTCTTTCTCTGTTTTCCCTTTTCCGCTTTTCCCCTGTTTCCCTTCTGAAATAGCAAATTCATCCGGCTTAAATTCCTGTTCCTTCTCACCAAAGCTTCGGTCAATGCTGCTTTCAATAGAATATGCGGCATTTTTCACATCATGGAGAAAGCCCCGCAGTTCCTTCGGATCCTTATTGCCGTTTTCCTGCATTGCGCAGACCCGGTCAAGGTTAAACCCTGTGACATCCACGCCATATTTCTGAGCCACAACATACGTGCTGCAGAATGCCTGTGGGGAAACATTCGTCCGGTTGTAATTACCGTCATGCATATCTAATGCAGCGCAGGCAAGCTCCCGGTTGATCGCATGAAAGGTGACTTCCTCACTCATGCCATTACGGACATAAACAGTGCGGTATCTGGGGACATACTGCGCCTGCACATTCTCCGGCAGGTTATCCGCAATCTGGATATTTACCCCTGAATCCGTCAGCAGGGCACCGATCAAATCCTCGATTGGTTTTGGCTCTGGAGGCTCCGGCTGTCTCATGCGGATCTGGCTGACATCATAAGCCTTAGTGATCGTGTATCCCTGTGCCATGACGCCATCCTTCTCATACTCCTGTCCTGCAATAAAACGATAGCCATGCACCCCGGCCTTTAAGGTCCTTTTTTCTTCCTTCCATTTGTCAAAGGTCTTAACCTGGCGGATTTCCGGGTTCTGGCTGTACAGCAGCAAAAGGTTTGCTGTCCTCTGGGGTTTACACTGTGCCATAAAATCCAGGAACCCCTTCAGGGATTTCCCGTCTTGAAACACCTCCTGGGCTTTTGCATCAATTTCTCCCCAGAGCTCCTCCCTCTCCTGTTTCTTAAGTGCCGCATACTCTTCCTTGGAAAGCCGGGCCGTCTCATCCGGCTGATCCTGCGGTGTATCCTTTATAAATTTATTTAAATCCATAGATATTACCTCCCTTTTCCTCTTCTCTTACGCTTTCCGGCAGAGCGGTTCCTGCTTCTGTTTTTCTGGTTTTTCTTCATGCTCTTTTCCTTCTCTGCCTGGATCTCCTTTAGTTCCTCACGCACAGACGGCCTATTCTCCGGGTTTCCGAAATCCCGGTTTTCTGAAGTATTGCTGCTGCGCAAGAAAGAATCGGACGGACTCTTTTCCTTCTCCTTCTGCGCTTTGGTAAAATTTTCTGCTTCTGCCACAGGGTCAAAATTAAAGTCTTCATCCAGATCACTGATTTCAAACCGCACCTCTCCTTCCGGCATTTCCACAGACTTTGTTTTTGCTGGCTCTGGTGCCTCCTGTTCCTTCCCGACTTCACTCACCGCGTGTGCGCTCTCTGCTTTTACAAAATCCAATCCCAGCTTATCCATCACACGATTGACTTTTGCCGCATCATCTGCAAAAACCATAACTTCACATTGTTCCGGGTTCTTCCGGTCCCGGATGACCACATACAACAGGCCACGTTTTTTTCCTTCCTGCGCAAATTCCTTCAGCCTGTCAGACGGCACTGTGAAAAATTTAAGCGCCCGGTTCTCTTTCAGCATGCGGATCATCTTTGTCTTACCATGGGTCTTTTTCTGATCCTTTAGGACTGCGGCAAAAAAGACTGCCAGCTCCTTTGCCACAGTTCCGGAGAGCCGTATACTGTGATCCAGCCCGTCTAAAGAATACCGGACAATCTGATCCGCTGCTTCACCACCCAAGTTCATACCTGTCACCTCCCTTCCATCTCCTGGCTGCTTTTATCCAAAGCATCCTTACGTTTCTCATCTCCCAGAAGCTCCTTCGCCTGCCCCAACGCTTCCAAAGCTGCCACCCTCCGCTCCATCTCCTGCGAGTGCTGCTCGATCTTTATGCACATTTTGATTTCTTTTCGCAGCGGTTTCAGCAGCTCTGTAATCTCTGCAATCCGTTCTGGCCTTGGCACCACCCGGTACAGCCGGTGCCGTTCTTTTGTCAGATGCAGAACCGTCTCCTCCAATGGCTTTCTGTATGCATGGAGTTCTTCACGGGTTGTAATCTCATGCTTCAACAGGAAATCCATCTGGGCGATCCTCTGATCCAGCCGCCGGATATCCTCCCTTACAAGATAAGAGGTCCTTTGGGGCTTCTGCTTTAGAACGCCCATCTTATATAAATAGGAATAATAAAGTGCCTGCAGGCCGATTTTTTTCCTGGGGGATTTTCCTGAGACGCCCAGAGGGCCATCCCTCCCAGCCGGTAAGTATTTTCTCTGCCTGGGCTTTAGGATCCATTCCCTGACGGCAGATTCTGAATAATTTTTCCCCAAACTTTTCATTCGCACATACCGTTCCATCCCCGGTGCTTTCAGGGCGATATACTTCCGGTTCAGTTTCCATTCATACCCTTTTTTTTCCATTTGTGCCACAAACTGATTCCAGGTAAAGCTCTCCTGCACGGTTTCCCGGATGTCCATCCGTATCCCGGTTCTCCAGGTTGCCCGGTTCTCCTGTTCTGCCTGCCACTGGGCATAAGGCCTCCCTTTCCCATCATTGGTCTGAATCACCGACAAGCCATACTTCCTGCACAATCCATCAGACAGCCTGCGGATCTCTTTGTAATAACTCTGCGAATTGCTGTGATATTTGCTGCCGTCTGCAATGCTGACAGAATTAAACACGATATGGTTATGATAATGGCTGGTATTCAGATGTGTCGTGATCACGGCTTCAAACCTGCCTTTCAGCACCTGTTCGGCCAGTTCCTGCCCGATGAGGTGTGCCAGTTCCGGCGTCACTTCTCCGGCAGCAAAGCTCTGGATTAAATGATACCCTTGTATCCCCTCCAACTTGTGGTACCGTTCCTTGGTGGAAACCATATCCTCATAGGCTGAGTCACAGGTACACCCGATGGCATCTACAAATACCATCTGCTCCGTCTTTTCCCGGTTCAGGGCATAGTCAATGGCCTCCTCCAGAGAACCTGCAGTATCAGCACCTTTTGTTGTCTTCTCTTTATCCTTAATATAATGAAGCGAATTGTCCAGGCGGTGGACGGGTATAATGCTGGTGTATGCCATCCGGCATTACCATTCTTCCTTCACGATCTGCCAGGTCTCCTTGGAAATGTGCAGCATCGCCTGGATACTTTCTTCCCCTGCCGTCCCGGTGGCATTTGCCACATGGGCCAGCTGGTTCGCATTGTTGCACAGCCCTGCGATCTTTCTAAGAAGCTCCACATGGTGGTCACAGGGCTTTGCCCTTACTTCTGCTCCGGCAATCAGGGAACGGAGATATTCTTCCCGGTTCAATCCGCTTCTTGCAGAGGACTCATCCAAATGTCGCAGCTCCTTGGCATTGAGCCTGACTGGTATGACGTGGTTTCGTTTCCGCATGCAGTCACCTACCTTCCCTTTTCCTGTTTGAGAGAGTCGCATTGTTTCCAGTATCCCTCCGGTATCTGCAAAGAGATGGAAGCCTCCCGGACAATCGCTTCCCTTGTCATCTGATCATCTAATTGCCTCATCCAGTCACTCCTCACAACCATTTTTTCTTATGATCCATAAACCTGCTATCACCACTGCCGCTGCTGTAATTCCCACAACTATTTTTTTCTTCATGCTCCACCTTCTTTCTATACCGGTTGATACGTGATCCCCCGTTTTTCCATCTGCCGGGCAAATTCCTTCATCTGCCATAACCGGTCATTTACCCAGATATGCCCTTCATCCTCATATCTGCAGATACATGCCTGACGTTCCCCATCACCTGCTGTCAGCTGGATACTTTCCCCATCCGGAAGCCAGAACAGTTCCCGCTCCCCGGAGTCTGTAAAACAGATGAGTTTTCGCTCCCGCTTCTGATCCTGCAAAAGCCTTGCCATCTGTTCATCCTCTCTTTTTCCCGCAACAACCAGGCACATCATAAACACGCCTGTCAGTCCTCCAACCATACTTCCAACAATACAACCTGCAATAAACATCTCTGTTCTCCTTTCCAATTTCATCCAGGGGTTTGGGGTTCTCCCCAAAGTGCGTTTGGATATCCAAACGCTATGCTTGCAAAACCAGTCGCACCAGCAGATCCGTAACCTCTGCTCTGCTGATGCCACAGATCACTCGTTTTCTTTGATTTTGATCAATCCATCCAGTGTGGTGCAGATGATGTGAAGCCTGTCTGCCATGCTGATTTCAGTATTCATGGTCCCAGTAATCTCCCGGCCGCAGACCACCACCATCCGGCACCGCTTTAAAACCAGATGTGACATCCGGTTTAGAGCTTGCTGATCCTCTGCCTCACTCTCATCCAAAAATGGGGCAAATCCAAACTGCGGACAGATTGGCACATATCCCAGCTCATAAATCTTCCGGCAATACTTCTGTACTTTTGTCCTGCTTTCACTCCTGGCACAGCATACATAGGCCAATGCCTGTTCCATAAAGCATCCCCTCCTTTCCCTTTCCAGGCATCCTTATGGATGCCCAAGCTCTTCCCAAACATAATTCAAGGCATCCACATGGATGCCCAAGCTCTTCCCAAACATAATTCAAGGCATCCACATGGATGCCCTGCTACATTTCCCTGCCATTCTCTTCTGATTTCTCTTTTGCTTCTAAAGCAAAACGCACACGGTCTGTACCAAGCTTATAGTAAGAATCTGTAACTTCAATTCCCACGGCTTCATATCCTTCTTCTACTGCCGCAAGGATCGTGGTACCTGCTCCGGCAAACGGGTCTAAAATCCTCCCTCCCGGTTCACAGATTTTCACGATATCTTTCATAAGTGCTACCGGCTTTTCTGTCACATGAATTCGGTTCTGGGGATTGCCATACCGGAACACCCCCGGCAGGCAGGAGACAGGACGGCTGATTGGCATAGGTCCGTTGCTTCCCCAGACAATATATTCTGCCTGCTGGCGAAAGCGTCCTTTCTGTGGGCGGGAGTTTCCCTTATCCCATACAGCGGTTCCCCTCCAGATCCATCCTGCCCACTGCAGGGCGTCGGTAATGGATGGGTACTGCCGCCAGTCAATAAACAGGCAGATGGGTGCTCCCGGTTTACAGGCTTTCCGAACATCATATAGCCATTCTGCCATCCAATGGGTCCAGGAGCGCTGGTCTTTATTATCCCCGTCAAAATCCGGCAGGGCATTCTCACTACGCATGCTGCTGTACTTCTGGTTGGTGGTCCGGTTCCTCTCATTCTGCTTAGTTCCCCCGGAGGCATACGGAGGATCGGTAATAATGGCATCAAACACACCTGGTATAAATGCCTTGACCAGCTTCAGCGTATCTCCATGCAGGATCTGCCACCCCTCGCCTCCACTATGTTCCTCCGGTATAAGTCCCTCTTTCATCAAATCATTAAGCTGCAGTTTATTTTCCAATAGGCATCATCCTTTCTTATCAGCGCTCCGGCTGTCTTGCTTTTCTTCCCGATTCTTTGGCATATTCACCATAAACTTCTCTTTCTGTAAGCACCCGTTTTTTCCCATGCTCAATAATCATTAAATCCCTGGTTGGGTTTCTCAGTTTTTCCTCTGGGAACACAGCAGTATTTTCAATCGTGAACCAGCCGCTCACTGACCCATAGATCCTGCTTTTTCCACTTATCGAGGGTGCTTTTTCCGGATTGTTATTACTTTCCACAACAGCATCCCCACAGACCATCACCGCTCCTCTGAGTTCAGCATCCCTGATATAAGAATCCCCCTTGACAATACTGTATCCAAGCAAATCTGCTTCTCCAGTAACAACTGCCCTGCCGCATGCCTGTGTATTGTCGTATAGCCGGGCATTTCCCTGTACCCTGGCACTCTCCCGGCAGATGGCATTTGGATAAATCCAGCACCCGCCTTTCTGGGACAGGTTCCATTCCTTTTCTACAAAACCTCCCATATTTCCTCTTTTTACATCTTCGTTGATATCGGTAAGTGCTTGGATTCTCTTCAGATTTGGATAACGCGGATGGGTGATATCCGTAATGCGGTATTTGGGATTCGCTGGTTGTTCCTGTGGATCAATGAAAAAGTCAGAGGAAAATGGGTTCCACATCTGGATCCGCAGCTCCCCTCCAGGCACAGAAATGGGATGAGAAAGAAGTTTCTTCCCCATCCCATAGGCAAACTGCTGATCCACATATTTCGATAGTTCACTTCGTTCTGACCCAGTCAATGCATTCCTGCAGTAAAACTCCATATCCGCAAACAAACCATTTTTATCTGGAACTGCCATTGTTTTCATTCCTTTGACTTTTTTCCAGATATCAGTGTCTCCCCTAAACCATTTCAAAAATCTGTCTGTGTCCTGCAGATGAGCAAATTCCCTCCTGGTCTCAAATGCACGCTGGATTTCTTTGGCATACAGGAGCAAATCCTCTTCTTCCATGTTTTCTCTTTTTCCATAATCGAGCGAGAGTTTCCCTGTGAGGGGCATAGTTAACTGTAAGTTCATCGTTTCATCCCTACCTCTCTGGCCCTATCTTTTTCTTTGTCTGACGGGTCTGGTATCCTTCCGGTGGCTTTAATTCCTTTTTCTTTACCAGCACCTCCCGCTTACCATTTTCTAATAGAAACATATCCTGGGTTGGATTGACAATCTCTTCTCCCGGAAATATCACATCCTTTATGGATACCAGTCCCCGTACTGTTCCATAGACTCTGCTGTTTCCCTGGATCAAAGGACTCAGTCCGTCAATGATGCTTTCCCCTACAACGGCATTTCCCGCTACTCTGGCATGGTCTTTGATCTCACCGCTTCGGATAACACAGTTCCCATCCGCTGTGGCAGAACCAAACATCGTTGCATCCCCTGTTAGCAGTGCCGCACCTCTCACACAGGCTCCGTCAAAAATCTGAGCATCCTTTTCCACCCTTGCCTCCTCACAGCAGACAGCATCATGATGCACCCAGGCGCTGTCATCCTGGGATAGATTTTCTTCACGCTCCACGTAACCGCCGATACATCCAGGAGTGACATATTCATTCACAAAAGTAAGCGCCCTTATCCTGTGAAGCCATGGATAATTGGGATGTCTCTGTTCCGTAATCTCATATTTTTTCTGTTCAGACAATTCATATGGTTCCGGTTCATCCAGATGTATCTGCAGATACCCTCCTGAGACAGGAATATATTCCTTTATAAATCGGCTCCCGAACCCATCTTGGAACAGTTCATGTATCTGTTCCCGCAAAAACTCTTTTTCGTTACTGTACAATTCCCCCTTCATAGAAATAACCATCTGGGCCTGAAGACAGGCTTTCGTTGTATGAACAGACAGCGCCACCTCATTCACCTTATTTCCTAGAAATCCCAGATAAAAATCTCTGAGGGGTTCTTTCTCCTCCTGCATCTTTTCCTGAAGGAAGTTCTGGATCTCCTGTTCATGTTCTGCCAGTCCACTTCCTGATAAGGAAATTGGTCCTGGAAAATACTGCGCCATAATCGCTTCCAACACATCAAAATCCTGCTGTGGTTCATCCATAAAAAAGTTTCCGCTTATGCGTAAAGGCAGCTTATAAATCATCGGCTTTCTCCTCTCTCTTTTGGCTTCTTAGCTGCCTTTTCATTTTTATCTGGAGGAACACTGAGTTCCGTCTCCACATATTCACTGATAATCCCAAGCGCACTATAATAATCTCCTAAGTTCTCCACTCTCTGGGTCATTTCTTCAGCCTCCTTCCCCTGACTGTTCTCAAACAGCAGGCGTCTGGCATCCCCCAGTATTGAAAAAATATTACCATCATATCCAAGCAGCTTTAACTTCGGGCGCCCAGGAACACATGTGTCATACAATACATGGGCTTTATTTGCTTTTTCCTGCAGATGGAAATCTTGAGTCTGATAAAAATGGATACGCAGACTGCCCCCTTCTACCGGAAACTCTCTCTGTTCAAACGCTTCTCCCCATCCGTCAGCATACTGACCTGTGATATACTCACAAAGTTCCTGAAGTTCTGCTTCTTCCAGAAATTCTCTTATTTGTACGGACGTACAGCCGTATAATGTGCCATCAATATTCTTTACGGACACAACAGCGCTCTCTACTTTCTCTTTGATGCTATCGGCCCCATGAAAATGATCCATAAAATCACACGGATGCCCATGGTCGCTCTGTTGCACCATCTCAGAAATTTTGCTCTCAAATGGGGCAAGATCCCATCCGTCCAATGGTTCTCCGCTGTCCAGGGCATATCCTTCTTCATATTCACCTTGTGGCTCATCTGGGAAAAAATCCCCGGTCAAACTTGTCAGTATATCTATCTGTGATATTTTATCTTCTTCCCTAATCTCCCTCACCTCCCAAATTCTCTGGACATTGTCCTCTTTCTTGCTTCCTTCGCCATATCTCCATAATCAGCCCCTTCTTTTTCCGGCAGATTTTCAATGATATGGTACCTTCCCTCATATGCCCTTTTGATATGCTCACAAGCCCATCTCCCGGCGAAATCATTATCTGTACATATTTCTATTTCTTCGATTTCCCCATGACGGGACAGAAAATGTTCCAAAGCTGCCGGCTTTTTCATGCTCCGATGGCTCTCACCCTCTTTAGGGGCACTGATCCCCCCAAGGGTCAGCCTGTATTTATCTGCAGCTCCGTGTTCCAGTGTCATATGAGCCAGGGCATCCACACTTGCCTCATAAAGTGCCACCCGGACACTCGCCCCCTCTGGCGGCACACAAAACGCATATGCTTTCTCACTGCCAGCCTGTTCTATTTTAAAAGATTTTCCATTATGGTCATAAATCCCTCTTAAAAAGGCATACCTGGCTTTCTGCTTTTCATCCCTCCCAACAAAAACAGCGTTATGGTAAGGGGCACTCTCGTATAGAATCCCCCTCTGAATACAATAATCAAGGACAGGATCGCTGATCCCCCTTCCCTTTAAATACTTCCGAATCCGCACACAGTCGGAATAACGCTGTGGCAGAACAAATGGCTTCCTTTCTTTTACCACATATTCTGGTGGTGTGTAGGAGGGGTTCTCCCGGCTTAAAAGCTGTACCGCATCTACAAATCCCATACCATCCACTTTTGTCAGGAAATTCAGGGCGCTGATCCCTCCGATATCTCTGGATTTCCAATGCCATTTGCCAGTAATTTCATTAATTTTGAAACTGTCATGGTCTATTAACTCATATTCATTTCTGGCAGATGCCTTTTTCAAGCGGCTGGATTCATATCTCTTCAGATATTCGATTGCTGTCATCGTTCTGGCTGCCTCAATCTCCTCCTCTGTAACCCACGGCATCAGATCACCGTATTTCTCAGAATTTCCGCCTTATCTGTACGCTCCCACGGAAACTCTTTTCTTCCAAAATGCCCGAAAACAGCCGTCTGCTTATAAATAGGGCGTTTCAGCCGCAAAGTTTCCGCGATCTGCTTTGGTGTAAGCCCAAACACCAGCGGGACGGCGGCAGCCAGGCAGTCATCTGCACAGACAGTTCCGGTCCCAAAAGTATCCACCTGCACCATCACAGGCTGCGCTACCCCAATGGCATAGGCAAGAGAAACCTGGCACCGGCTGGCAAGACCGGCAGCGACCATATTTTTAGCAATATACCTTGCCATATAGGCCCCGGAACGGTCTACTTTGGAACAATCCTTTCCCGAAAACGCCCCGCCCCCGTGTGGAACAATGCTCCCGTAGGTATCTACCATCAATTTTCGTCCAGTAAGCCCAGTATCTGCATCCGGTCCTCCGCAGACAAAACAGCCGGACGGATTGATCAGGATTTTGGTTTCTTCATCTGGAGGCAGCGGACGCAGTGCCGGCCTTAATACTTTTGACCGGATCTCTTTCTCCAGAGTCTTTCGGTCTTTCTCCTTCTGATGCTGGCAGGATACCACCACACTATCAAGGCGTACCGGAACCCCATCCTCATATTCCACAGTCACCTGTGCTTTTCCATCTGGGAGAATCCCTGCGATATAGCTGCTTCTCCGGCAGGCAGAAAGTTCCCGGACAATCCGGTTCGCTAGCACCACCGGCATGGGCATCATCTGGGGCGTATCGGAACACGCATATCCAATCATGATTCCCTGGTCACCAGCTCCATATCCCCAGTCCTCCTGCCCTGCAGACAACCCTGCTTTTTTCTCCACAGAATTTTCCACTGCGTCTGCAATATCCGGGCTTTGCTGATGGATCAGGGCATCCATCCTAACGTTCTCCGGTAAATACCCCACATCCTGCAATACCTTTTTTACAATCTCATACACATATGGCTCATGCAGGCTTGTGATTTCTCCTGCCACGATGATATTCCCCTGGGTTGCCAGCACCTCGCATGCCACCCTGGAATCTTCATCCACTTTCAAACACTCGTCCAGGATACTGTCTGCAATCAGATCACACAGTTTATCCGGATGCCCTTCTGTTACTGCTTCTGCAGTATAATATCGATTCATAATCTCTACCTCTTCTTTCTACAAAAAAGCAGGACATATTCTTTTTAAGGAATATATCCTGCTCTTCACCGATTGATATTTAGTTGTCCTTCAGTTACCCTTTACCTGTTTTATTCAGAACAAGCTCCCCCATTGGTCAGCAAACTGTTGAGCAATTTCTTGTCAAACTGAATAAATAAAATTAACAGAATTCGCAATGACCGGTTCCCCTAACATTCTTTCTACTGTTTCATTTTATATTTGCGGTCCAAGGCTTTCTTTACTTCCTCCATGGATATCTCACCCTTTTTTTCCTTATCTATCAGTTCTTGCATTTCGGCAGTAGGCTCAAGCCCGTCTATTTTAATCATACCAATCCCATACTCCCATTTTTTATCTGCTTTCACCAACATATAGTTTCATCCCCTTTACGGAATCTTTTATTTATAGCATCCAACAAAATGCACCGTATAGCCACTTGCCTCACTACTTTTAACACCTCCGCTAATTTGCCTAAAATGAATTATTTGTTTCATATTCACTGAGTTCTGTAAAATCATTCGTAGAATTTGCAAATGTCCGTCTCAGATATTCATTGCCTCCATCAACTGCCACACATCCACACTTGCACGACTTAAAATCATTTCTGTGCTGTGAGACAATAATATCACCACAGTGGTTACACTGAATTTTATTTATCACTATTTTCTTCATTTATTCATGTCCTCCACCCTATGACTCCTTTCCTTTACTATACCACGACCATTCTGATCCATCTACCCTTTACATCTTCTCAAGGATAAAACATCGTTTCCATTTGGCTAACACAGGGAATGCGTTTTAAATAAAAACACTGAAACATCTTATTTAGCAGCAATTACAATCGTTCTTGATTCCTCCCACTCATAAGAGCATGTTACCAGCGTCAAAGTTCTAATTGCTGCATCCGCACTACTTCCAATTTCAAACAGTGACAGGGATTTCGCCTGCTTGATATATTCTTCCAGACTTTCTGGCGCAGAAAAATTGACTTGCTGGAAAGGAAACATGGATGCATCTGCTTTTAACACAGCCACAATCTGGTACACGTCCAGCCCTTCTGAAGTCTGAAAAAATATGTCTGGATACATCCTCAAGTACGCCGGATCTGTATATCTGTCCAGGTTCCCGAACATTGCCCCACTGTTCATGTTGTGACCATAGACAATGAGGTTCTGACTTTCAAGCACATCACAGTTCCACTGCAGGAACAAGCTTCCATTTACATCTGTTTCTCCCCGGTAATTCCGCTTCAGATAATATTCCGGCTCCGTTTCTCCACTTTGCAGAACAGGATAGTCAATCTCAGTATCCGGAATAGTGATCCACCCCTTTATATCCGGATATGTCTTCTGAAGTGCTGGAAAATCAATGGAAGAGACAGGGGGTTGTTCCTCCCCAGCTGGTTGTTTCTCTCCTTGTTCGTCAGGTTTTTCTGGGGAAGGAGCAGCTCCCGAAGAACTGGTATCTTTCTCCGGGAACTCTTCTTTTAAGTGCTTTGTCATCTCCTGATTCTGTTTCGGAACGATGATCATGTCATAAATCAAAACACCTGTACTGACCACAACCAGCAGAAGCAGGATCCCCTGCAGGACTCTTATCCTATTTCTCTTCATCGGCCTTATGCTTCTTTCTCCTGCGGACAGTTATTACTCCCCATGCTGCACCAGAAGCAGCACAGATTACCAGTAAGATGATTGGTTTTAATGGGTTATCCCCCGTCTTCGGCACAGAGCCTGCTGGTTTTTCAGGTGTTTTGGCATCCTTCATTTCTACCTTCTGAATCTCTGTGGTATCCTTCAGCGTGAATGTTACATCTTCCGCAACCTCATAGCCACCTGGAGCTGTAATCTCACGCAATGTCAGTTCCACTCCTACCGGAAGTTGTTCCACTTTATGTGGCTTTCCATCTGTTATCCACTCTTCCAGGACTTTTTCATCTTTATCCAATATCTGCAGTTTTGCCCCTTCCAGTTCTTTTCCTGTGGTCAGATCCGTCTTGCTGATCTCAACTTTGGAGTATTCATCTTTCATCTCCACCTTGGCAATGCTACCATCCTCCGATACGGAAAATTCCACATCCGCCGCAGACACATACCCATCTGCAAGCGGAGCCAGTTCTTCATGCAGGACATAATCCCCTTCTGGCAGTCCATATACAATATGTGGTTCCTTCGTGCTGACCCATTCCTCCACTACATTCTTCTTACTGTCGATAATCTGTAAGGTTGCTCCCTCCAGTTCCTTTCCGGTGGTCATGTCTGTCTTGGTAAAATGGGATTCGGTCGGCTGGTTCTCTACTTCCTCCGTAAACAGAACAACATTCTCGTTCTGATTGTTATAAACAGCCTCAAATTCCCAGACTTCCTCGTTGGGCAGATAACCCGGCAGATGCTGTTCCTTCACATAATATTTCCCATGATAAAGCTGGCTGTCAAATGTGAGTTTTCCATCCTCTCCGGTAGCTTTTGTTTCGATCAGGGTATCCTTTGGAAGCAGGACTTCTCCCTGGGCTGACAGAATATCCTCACCCGCATACAGATCAAAGAGAACTCCCTCCAGAGCCTCTCCAGATACACTGTCCTTTTTATGGATGGATATTTCTACCTTCTGCCGTTCATTTTTATAAGTAATGCTTTCATAAACAACTGCAGCCGTATCATCCGTGGCAGTCAGAGTAAATTCCTTCTGCTCCGTGTTTAAAACAAAATGTTCCCCGGCTTTTGTCTCTTTCAGGTAATAGCTGCCAAGCGGCAGATTATTTACCACACTGGTTCCATCCGCATCTGTTGTCAGGGTTGCCACTAAGTCATCTTTCTGGTATCGGATGACCGGGTTCCCGGATTCATCTACAGCGTTATCCAGGGAGTAGATGGTATCTTTTGCGTGAAGTTCAAACACTGCACCTTCCACACTGTCTTCTTCATAGACAAATTCCTGCCTGATCCCTGTGCTATCAGGTTCTTCCCCAGTGACTTTATCCTTCAGGTCTGAGAAAAATCCAGCCACCTTTTCAAGCACAGATTCTCCCTTGATGTCTTTTAACTGTTCGCCTACCTTGTGAAGTGTCAGGCTTCCCACCTGCTCATCATTATACTGGATCACTTCAACAATGTACCCTCCGGTATCTGGATCAATCTGATGCGGTGTATCGGTATTGATCACCAATTCAATCCCTTCCTTTGGTGAGTCTTTATAGATCCCCGAATCTGTAATTTCAAGTGGGGAAATCACCGCATCGCCATCTGTCAGACTCTGCTCATATCCCTGTCTTACATAAGAATCCGGGGCGGAAATTTCTTCAATCCGGTAATGGCCGGCTTTCAATGCCTGTGGCAGTACCAGAAATCCCTGGCTGTTTGTCGTAAATTCTGAAATTTTCCCTTTTTCCGGATACTGGATGACCTGTTCTACATATTCCTCTTTCTCACAATCGTAAACTTTATAGGTCGCTGAGTTTTTCAGAACCGGCTGGTTCGTCTGGGCGTCCTTCTTCACAATCTTTAACAGAAAATCAAATGGGCGGTCATCGAAGACTCTCCACTGCTGTGGCTCCCTGCTATCCTGATTGATGGTGACAACAAACGGATTCACCTGTTTCAAATTGGCGGGTGTCTTTGTTTCTACACAGATATAAGTTCCATAGGGAAGCTCCACACTCTTAGCATACCCTTTCTCATCCGTCACAAGGGTTGGCACCTCTACAGGTTTTCCATTTTCATAAGTGACGGCAGGCTTTTCTCCGGCAAAATCATAAGCCGTGAAATCTTCTGCTGTATACACAGAACCATTGGCTGGTTTCAGGCTGCCATCCTTCACCTTAGATAAGCTGCTGATCAGATAAATGGTAAATTCTGCACCCTTTACCAGATCTGTCTCTGTCTGTTCCCCATCTTCCGTTACTTTTATGATCTGGAACGCTTGCTTCATGACCTGTTCTTTTGAGGTCACCGCTTTTACAATCACTTCTTTTTCCGGTGACTCTGCCGTAAGGGTGGCATCGTATTCATTGGGATCGGGCAGATAACCTTCCGGACTCGAAATCTCTCGGACTGCCATCGCCCCCAGGTATAAATCTTCAAACTGGATTTCACCGCTGTCTCCTATGGTTTTCTCCTGGATCAGACTGCCGCTCTTATATAAAACGCCTGTTCCATCCGGTTTTTGGATGTCCTCCTTTGCGTATAGTCCATAAACTGCCCCAGTCAGTTTTGCATCTCCCTGCGGCAGGAATGCCTGTGTTTCCACATCAATCTTTTTTAATGTAACTTGGCCTTTGACGGGCTGATCCACCGCCTCCACCTTTACAACCTTCCCTGCGGATACCGAAACCGGGTATACAGTCTTATTTGAGGTATATAATGCAGGCGGTGTAATCTCCCTTACATATACGGTTTTCACACTGGCATCAAAATAGCCGCTGACTGTCTTACCGCTTCCATCTGTCGCAGGCATCTCAAGCAACAGGTTCTTGCAGGCCGAGTCTGTATAGATGCCATAGACTGCCCCAGCCAGAGGATTGTTAGTTTCTCCATCCTTTTTTGTCAATTCGATTTGTGCCATGTCAATCCAAGATACCTTGAAACTAACCGGCTCTGCTGTCTCAGATTCAAACACACCAATATCCTGACTGGCTTCCCCTGTAGACAATACCAGGGTTCTCCAGGTCTCCCGGATAGAACCCTGCAGGCTGCCAGAGGAATAACTTCCGGTAACAGTCAGATTGGCAGATAAATAAAAGGTGTCGCCGCCATAAATTTTTATTGTTCCATCTGTAACAGACGTATTTTTTGTTTTATTCTGGCAGGTGATATCTTTTGGTACGGTAATTGTCACATAATTCCGGTGGTCCCCACTCAGCTTAATATCCGGTGTTTTCTGGATATCACCGTCACGGACTGCGCCCACCTTGGTTTTTGAAAGAGAGAGTTCTCCAGTGGGGGGAGCTTCCTGCCCAAACAGATAATCAATATATGCGATTACTCCGGCCTTCACAAGGTCATCGTAATCACAACCCGTAAATCCGTTTTCCCCCGCATACGCATAGCTTGCAGCAATATGGGTATACACATACTTTTCATCTGCGCTTTTCCCGGACAGATAGGAGCCAGTCACATCCCCTGCGCCGCCATATCCGTAATATAAAACTTTCTGCAGATTTTTATTGGAATCCAGAACATTTGCTACATAATCCCCTGTTGGAGGGCTTGCCTTGTGCGATTCCAAACAATATGCAATCTTTCCATTTACCCGAAACCAGCAGGTCAGATAGTCCCCAATATAGTCAGGATAATAAATGTTTTCCCCTTTTTCCAAATTCACAGTTGACCTGGCATTGAAGGTGTTATCTGCCCCGGAGAACAACAGGACATTTCCAGACTCAATATCTTCCTCCAGTGCTTTCAGCATTTCCTGTGTATCTTCCTCCTGGGTACTGGTCACCTCAACCTCCGGCATTTCTTCCAGGGCAGGTTCCGAGCCATCTTCTGCTTGTATATCCTCTTTCTGTTTCTCACCGCCATTTTGCTCCGTATGGGCTTCTCCTTCAGTCCCTGTCAGGATAATCTTCCGCTGGATAAAATAGGAATCCCTCTGATCCTTTGGCACAACCAGGTAGGTTGCGATATAGGTACCAGCCTGCTTCGGCTGGTAGGAACTGCCGTCTTCCGCTTCAATGCCAGACAGTGTGACATCTTCTCTCTCTGCATCATAATGGATGCCATCCATACAGGTCTCTGGAGCAAAAAACTCATCGCCAGCCCTCCTGGTGATATCCTCTGCCGTTGCAGCCCCTTCTGTTTCCTCAGCTTTTGTTTCTTTTACTTCTGTATCAAATTCCACTGTGGTTTCTGATACCCCTTCCTCCGCTGCATATGCATAAGAGGCGCTTCCCATCGGGCTGATCCCCATTAATAGGGCAAGCCCAAATGCCATTACCCTTGTTTTTACATTTTTAAATTTCATAGCATTCTCCTTCCTACTCATCAAAGTGTTCTGCTCTAAGCACACTCTTTTCCATCCAATAGCCCTCCGTTGGGCTTCTCATGTCCTGGCATAAAAAAACACAGGGGCTTATTTCCTCTGTGGCACTCATCGTTCCCGGCTTTCACAGCCATTTCTTTTTTTCTGTTTTCCCGCTTTCATTTCCTGCTGTGTCATCTTAACCGCTTCCATCACTGGCTTGGTAGAAAGGCCATTTTCCCGGCACCCCTCCAAGATCCCTTTCAAATAAAAATCGGAGGGTCTGGCGGGGTGGTCCTTGTAAGGTGCATTCATGGTATAAACCATAACCTCCCGCTCCTGCCCCTGTGCGTTTTTCACACAAATGGTTTCTTTTCCATACAGATGCGGATATCCTTCATACCGGTCCAGGCTTTTTTCACACTCTGGCGTAATCTTCCACAGCACACCTTCCACATAGCTTCCCTCCTCCGGCAGGATGGTTGCCACACCATTTCCTGGGTTCATGCTGCAAAAAGTCAGACGGTAATTGTCTACCCTGACATTTTCCACTACCGAAGCCGCTGGACATCGGTAATCCATCTGTCCCAGGCTCATGTTGCTGCCATAAGCAAAATATAATCTTTCTTCCATATTTACATCATCTCCTAACGTTCTTCACTGTTTTGTCTCTGCAGACACTCGTAAGAACTTTTGTCATACCGCCATGCCCGGTCCCCCTCCAGATTTGCCAGCAGATGCTCCCGCACATTTTTGTATTCAGGTCCAATTAATTTTAACCGAAGCAGGAATGTCCGAAAGGTAAAGCAGGGATTCTCTGAAATCTCCGTTTTCCTCATATGCGTACACTTTTGATTGATAGCCTGTGCAGAAATGGCAAGCGCCAGTGTAATATTTGCCCGTACTTTTCCTGCATGGAGCGTACTGTTAAAGCACCGCCATTCGATGGTCCCTTTATCAAAGACTGCGTGGAGATTTAATGCATAGTACCGGGTTTGATCATAATGTTCATGGTCGTAGCTTCCGCTCTGTCGTTCCTCATACCAAAGCTGTTGGAATTTTCCCATAGACATATTCCCACTTGGCATCTTCCTGATATCTTCCAGAACATTTCCCCGCACTTTCTTACACCAGAGTTCTACCCGAGCCGGATTTACTTTCAGTGCTTTGAAAAGGATATCTTCTTTCGAATACATAATGGTCAGCGCATTTTTCAAACTTCTGGGTGTATGGTTGGCCGCATCCACATGAACATGCATACCACAGGAGGCGTTAACTTTTGCCCCAATACGGCGCAGACACCGCACAACGCTCTGCAGTTTTTCCATCTCCTGATAAGAAAGCTTGGGGCTTACCATCTCTGTGCTGTACTCATCGTTAGCATAGGTATAGTTGTTTCCTACTCTCCTTTGCGTATGGATACTGCCGTCATAGGTGAATTTCCATTCCTTTCCCTCATGATCCTGGACACCCCATGTCTCATAATAAGTACCAATGTAATAAGGCTGAGCCTGAAACAACTCACCAACAGCAAGAGCCGCCTGTTGTCTGGTAATCCCCGTCATTTCAATTTCTGTTCCAAAATATTGGTCTTTTATATCAATAAGCCCCGCCCCCTTTATCTGCCATCCATATCAGACCGGGACTGTACCTTTTCATCATGAAACCTGCCATCGTACATGATAACCTTGCCTCTGTCAGAGTCATAAAGATAAATATTCCCAGACAGGAACTCTCCGTCTTTGCCAAATCTTTTGTTTATGTTTTCCATGGTTGTCTTCAGCGTATCCATAGATGACCCCATACTTTCGGGAACAACTGCAGCCTCATTGATATTACAAGGCAATATGTAAAAGCGCTCCCCCAGTTTAGCGCTTATCTTTGCCAGGACATCTTTATCAGCGATTGCTGCGGCTCCGCATACACGTATTTCGTTCGTAAGCATGTAGATTGTCTCTTTATTTGAAACCGCCTTCCGATTATCCAGGTGAATAAAATCTTCCTTTGAAATATCTTCCCCACTCAAGGGTATCAATATGGGCGGCAAGACCTTACAATGATTTTTCATTGCTTTGGCTAAAAGGAGATCGCTGGATTCACAAAGGCTTTGTGCTGCCTCCAGCGAGACAGGAAGACTTTTCCCATCTGGCATAAAAATCATCGGAATCACTGCTAAATCATTGACTTTTAAATATGGGATGTTCCTTAAGTCATCTCGGTTCTCCTCAAAATTTATAACAAGCGTATGCAATCCGCTAAGAATATCATCGGCCTCTATCAACACAATATCTGGCGCTCTATCGACGCTGCATATTTGCACATAGCCCTCTGCAAGTTCTTTTAACATCTCATTCATGCTTTTTCCATCACGGACATTCCGATACGCCTCTTCCAAATCCAATACCGGAATGCGTTCGGGTTCACCTTTTTTCAGTGCAAGCCCATATCTTTTTTCATTCGCCACATCATACTCCCGGACAATCACTTCCGCGCTGCTGTATTCCTGTGGTAGAAATTGCTGAATCTGTTCCCTCACCTGATCTAAAAATTCCTTCTTCTTCACTGTCTGTCTCCATTTCTTTTTTTTCTAATAAACAATGGACATCGTACAGGCGTTTTCCAATTGCCTCCACAACATTTACCGTCACCCCATTCCCAGCCTGCTTATATGCCTGGTTATCCGAGGTATCCTCCAGGATTCTATCAATTTCCTCGTCCTGGTATCCCTGGAGTCTCAGACATTCCCTTGGCACCAGTCTTCGGATTCTGCCCCGGTATACAACACCATGCCGGTCAGTGGCAGTGATTGTGAACATTGGCCCCTCAGTTTCCTTCATCCTGCGCCCATTCTGACGGACACTGGCTTTTGCCGGAGTCAGGATTGCCCTTGGCCCAGTTTCCTTTAAAACGCCAGAGCTTTCCCCCTTATGATGATGGATGCTGCCGTCCTGTCTGGTATTTAGACATCTGGCTTCTTTCGTTACCAGCGGAGACTGGGATAAATCCACAAAGTGCAGAGTTCCCTGCTGAATCCCCGTAGTCAATGTATGGGCAATTTCATGCCCTACACGTCCTCTCCGGCTGTTCATGCCGGCATACCCTAAATCAATACTGTCACCGGGGTATGCCATCTTGTAGCCTTTCCGGGTGTTTTCCTTAATTGGGATTCCTGTCTGATACAGTCCTGTCTTTCCCCCCATGCCACCGGCACTGGATGTCAATGTACAGCTTAGTCCGTCCTGGTGGTAGATTCTCTTTCCCTGGCTCCCTGCACAGATTTGTATAAGAGCCGCTCCATTTGTTTCTGGGAAAGGTAGTATTTTTCCGGCACATCTTCCATCAAGATATCCGACAATATACACCCGCTTCCTTGATTGTGGGACTCCGAAATCCTTGCTGTTAAGCACTTTCCATTCCACATGATACCCCAATTCAGAAAGCGTACTGAGGATGGTGTGAAACGTCCGCCCTTTGTCATGTGATAACAAACCGGGTACGTTTTCAAGGAGAAAATACTGAGGCCGCTTGTCTTTAAGCACTCTTGCAATTTCAAAGAACAAAGTCCCTCTGGCATCTGCAAAACCTCCCCGTTTTCCAGCGATTGAAAATGACTGGCAGGGAAATCCTGCACAAAGCAGATCAAATTCTGGCATAGTTCCTGTGTCAATGTTTCGTGCGTCATTACAAAACCACTCCCCTTCTGTATCAAACAATGCCCGGTAGTTCTTATCCGCATAAACATCTGCCTCACAATGCCCCACGCAGACAAATCCCCCAGCCCTTATAAACCCCAAGCGGAATCCTCCAATCCCGCTGAAAAAATCAAAAAATCGAATAATTCCAGCTATCATCCCCTTTCATATAAAGCACAATAAAAACGGCATGGATCTCACTCCACACCGTTCCTATATCTCTGTTTTTGTTATTTATTCCTCTTCGCTTTCCATCAATTCCTCCGGCTGTTCTTCTGGCTCGGCATTAAGTTCCAGATTTTCTTCCGATCTCTCCCTTTCCAGACTGTCCGTATCTGCCTCCTCACCCACAGCCTCCCGGCTGTCTGGTTCTTCCTCCTTTATGGATTCTGACGGTTCCTTGTCCCCATCTTCCCCGGATTCTTGTTCTTCTGTTGCTTCCTCCTCAGCTGGCGCTTCTTCATCCTGATCCTCTGCTTCTCCAGTCCCTTCCGCTCCCTCTTTCCATTTTGCTTCCTCTGCAGCGATTGCCTGCTCAATGATCCCAATCAGGAAATCCTTCTGCTTACAGCCTTTTCTGAGTAACACCTCTTTCAGCCTTCCGAAAAGTTCCTCTGTTACCTGTACTGCGATTGTTCTTGCTGCCATGCTACTACACTCTCCTTTTCTCATAAAATGTTCTTCAATCACCTGTTGGATAAATTTTTGTGTACTGCTCTCTGTTTCCTCGATCTCCTGCCTGACCTTTTCATGCATGTCTACAGAAATCTTTCCGCATATGTTTTTCATCTCTGGCATGTGGATTTCTCCTTTCATTTTGTTATACACAACATACTCCAAAAGTGCAGCGAAAGCTATTCACGATACCCAACAAATATGAGGCTGTGCCACCTCTTGAAACCAAGCATATGCAACAATGGCACGCATCCCTTTATACCCTCAGTCGGCACCACCTCCTTTACATGCAATCCTCTATCTGTGAAAGAAAATCCAGCATCTGACTTGGGATTTCCTGTTTTTGGGGTTCCTGCATTCCCTGCCCCACGCTTTGTGCCACACTACCACCTTTTACTTCATCCCGAACAGCCCTACGGATGACTTCCTCCAGATAGGCAGTTTCCTGGACTTTCAGGATCGCATCCACGACAAATCGATTCTTCTGGCCTTCCGGCACCCTTTGTAAAATCTCCCAGGCTTTCTTATGATCGGGATGTTCCAGATTAGGCCGAAACGAAAAAACCGGACGGCTCACCGCGCCCACATCTGCCCTGCAATGCGTTCATACCCGGCAGCGTTGGCATGGACGTCTGTCAGGAATATCGGTCGGCACAGCCCATCCTGGGGCGTTACATGGCGTTCTATAATTGCTGCCCCACCTCCCATAAAGACTGCGGGAATTGCTTTTAAATCAAAGCCTGATTCCATAATGGCAGACAGAATCCGCTCCGTGTAAAGCCTACCCTGGCACCGGATCAAATCCTTTGCTGTTTGATCCATGCTGCAGGATTTTCCATTTAGAACACTTTCCACCTGGCTGTCCGTCACAGACATTCCCATGTTTCTGCGTACCTGCTCTGTGATTTCATCAAAACACCGGATAACCCCCAGCTCCATGCTGCGGCAGGTGGCGGCATTAGGAACAGCATTGTCAAGCCTCATCAAATCCATAGTCCAGCCGCCAACATCAACCAGAAGAACTGAAGGCTCATCGGTCAGGTACTCCGGATGCAGCGCCAGAGCCGAATACCCCTGGGGGAACAGTTTCACATCCTCAATCCTGATTTCGTAGCCGGTCTCCTCATATTGAAACTTAACGGGCTGGCCTTTCCGAAACAGATATTCCCGGAATGCTTTCTTTTCCCGCCCAAATCCGGACAGGGGCAGACCGGCTGCAAGAACAATCCCGGCTTTTGGTTCCGCTTTTCGGTATTTCAGCTCTCTGGCAATGGCAGCCATGGTCAGCAGATAATAATTATCGTTGGCAGTCTTGTCTTTTAAAAGGGTCTGCCGTCCTGTACCGCAGACATAATACTTCCCATTGTATTTGAGGACATTTTGGTTGGTATACGGTTCATATTCATATCCCGCAACGCCTGCAGGGAAACAGACATGCGTGGTTTTCATGGCATAATATCCATGATCAATTCCTATAATGATAGGCATCACATCCTTTCTTTCATAATTTAAAATAATTGTGGATATCAGATATTTGATGTGGATATCTGCCGGTCAGCAGACGAAGAAATGGGGAAAGGTCTTTAAGTTTTTCTTTCCAGCCTGGTGGTCTTTTTCCCAAGGCAGGAGATTTTCTCCCTGAAGACAGGAGTGAATCCAGAGTATGTCCTGTCCCTGTTTTCCCACTCATAATGATTCTAATATACCACCCCAACTCTCTTTTCTGTATTCCCCTGCAATTCCTCTGCAATTATTACACGGTACATAACTCAAAATCTTGAAGTCTCACAAAACCCAATGGCTTTTTCATTTTGCTTCTCACATATACATCCCTCCCAGTTACAAAGAAAAACAGCAGGGTACTCCATTCTCTCATGGCGTCCACCTGCTGTTTTCCAGTATCGTTTTACCCATATTTAGTTTTAACCGCTGGTTCCTCCTACTCCTCCGCATCCATTTCCGCATAAATGCGCCGCACAATTTTCCTTAGCTCTTTACGGAGCGTGCTGTTAGGGGCATTTCTGCAAAAATCTTCAAGCCATTTTTCCTGCTGTTCAATCTCATACTCGTACTCGTCAAAATCAAATCCCTGCGCATGCTCCATGACTAACTTATCCAATGCTGAAAATTCCTCTTTAAACTGACCGGAAAACTCATTCCATAAAGAAAGGTTGAGATAGGTAAAGCCCAGAAAATCTGTGATATACGTCAGCCTGTTAAAATCAGAAAATCTCATCTTCTCTTTTCCAGTAAGAATACTTTTATCCTGCTTGCCACATAGATTTAAAAAGGCAACTCGTTCCACATCTTCCTTCTCCACTTTTATTGGCTCCCCCCTTATGTTTCGCTATTACGAAACATTATAAAAAACAAATCCTGTAAAATCAATATAAAAGTTTCTTTATAACGAAACATTTAATCTTAAAGGATGACTACTATGCAGAAAATAAGACCGGATATGGATATCGGCAAAAATATCCAAATGCTACGCCTCCAGAAGAAAATGACGCAGGAACAGGTTGTTGCAAAATTAAATCTAATGGGCATTTCAATATCAAAGAGTACATATGCCAAGCTGGAAACAAATAGGATGAACATAAAAGTGAGTGAACTGGTGGCTTTGTCCAAAATATTTGAAAAGGATATCAATACCTTTTTCAGCGGTTTATATTAACTCAGATATGATCTACGCGTTTTGTTTTCGTACTTTTGATTCCTTCTTTAAAGTTTTGACATACTGATTTTGACGCCATTCTCTTGTTCCTTATCATATATATTATTGATTTGTAATAAATTGCATAAACACTCCCCCAGCGAACAACGTACTTTCATTATTTGTGTTGGCTTACCTGTCACACATCGCAATCGGTTTTGGTACTTTAGCGCTTTTAATCAATGATTGTCATTAACTATTTTTTTAGGTTAGGTTAATGACAATAACTGATGATCAACTGTCTGCATTACTCAATTTGGTATAGTGTTCTCCAGTAATCTGTTAAATACTGGATAGTTTTCTGCCGGATAATCTTCCCCCGCATCGACAGTCCCCTCTTCTACCCAATTCAATATTTCAGTCTTCGTCCTGATAAATTGTTCCCTGGTAATCTCTTTTAAAAATACCAATTTCTCTATAAGACATATCAGTCCATCCACTGTTTTTTCGGCTTCGTTTCCGTTAATGAGATATGTCACTTTAGCTGTCTGAGTAATAACCTGAAGTCCTTCTTCTGAATTAAATATTTTATCCTGCATTTGTTATCCTCTCTTTGCTTATCACACTTCACCTTATATCTCCCAAGTTTGTTCCATCATATCCATTATCTGCTGGACCTCCTTTTGCCGATTTTCCTCTTCCAGCCCATGAGTACGCATCAGCTCTTCACTGTAACCAGCTAAACCATATAGGGTAGCCATTTTATCGGCGATTAAAATATCATGTGGTTTTCCCCCTGTCTTGCTTGTTGTACCCTTTGGTCAAATTCTTGAAACCAATTTTTCGGGGTATCCATCTCCCAATAAGCACTCATTTCCTTTATAATTTTCCTTATCAGGGAAATCGCTGAATCTTCAGCCCCCTCTGCAGCTTGCTGCACTGCAAAAATGCTCAATCCATTCAAGGTCTCATAAAGTACCTTCTTATCTGTATTTTCTTTTGTAATCTCCTGTAGCATAGGTTACCTCCTTCTGTTTTGTTCAACACAACACTATACCCAAAGAGAGTAAAAAGCTATTCACTATAAGTACTAAAAGTCTTTCTCTTTTATTGTCTACAACCAACAAGAGGTCTTGTTATTCTCTAATTTATATTCTTAAAACTATATGACTAATGAAGTCTATAGTTTGCACTGTATCACATTTATGATATATTTTCTCTTTTCATAATTTCAAAAGTTGAAGGTACCTAGAGTTCAGGTACCTTCAACTTCGTTGCTATCTATTTTACTGTTTGCACTTTAATTCTGAACAAGTTAGCCTGAAAACTCACATCAACTCGTGTACTTTAGGAAAAACTCACATTATAATATTTTATGGAAACAATTTCTTCTTGTTTACTTCCGTTTTCCTTATACACGATGTAGATGTTGCTATTACAGACATATCTAACTAACTTCAGCACATAAAATCTATTGATAATAGTCTTTAGATATAAGCATTTTCCTTATATTATCGTCCAATTTTTTGCTGACCTTATTATATCTATAATGTAATGCTTTGTCCCGTAACAATGATATATATTTAGGTATATTTTTCTTTTCTGATTTGGGTAAATTTAACTCTAAAATACTCCTAAAAACATTTTCTGTTAAAAGATAAAACTGTTTTGATTCAACTCTGTTGCATAATTGTTCTAACACATTAGTTGGTATTGATTCTTCCTTCTTCAAATCTTCTATTTCTTTTTCACTTATTAAAATCTCCGAACAATTTAAGTTTAACATTGGCAATACTAATTTTAAATCCTCTTCTAAAATTTCTTGGCGTGAAAAAAACATGCGATGTACAGTAGGATAGTTACTTTCACCAGCTGACACAGTTAAAACTTCCGCCATACGACAATCTAAAGGTGCATCATTTAAATAAATATGCCGGAATATCAAAAAACATAATTCGCTTAACTTATCACTCTTTAATATACAATAACAATTATGCATAGGCTTAGACATAATAAGTAAGCCAGAATATTCTTTATAAATGATCTTCTTTTCCGCTCGATTTTCTTTTACTACTTTCAATCTCATCGTAACTTCGTTAGGACAACCATCTGGTGCAATTGTCATGGTTCCCGTTAATATATTCTTTTCAGAGGAAATCGTCGGATAAAGATAACAAAAATATTGTCCTTTATATCCCCTGAATACACGATTACTAAGATCCATAACTAATTCATTATCATGCTCTCCTATGTAATCCGAAATACTTTTTTTTAAATATTTTATTTCTAGATTACAGTGTTTTTCGTCATCGTCAAATAAATTTTTCTCTACTAACTCATTTAATGATACATTAAATATTTCGCAACATTTTAAGAGAACCGCGACCGGTATAAAGTTATTATTTGGTTTATTAAGGTACTTATTAATTGTTCCTTGATTAATTTCTACACCATGTTCTAAAAAAGCTTCTCTTAATTCATTCTGATTATATCCTTGAATTTTCATGAGATATTTTAAATTATCAGAAATTCTTATATTTACGTCCTTTTTTAACTCTTCTAAGCTTCCCATTTCCTTTATTATATGATAATTCCATACAGAACACCATATTTCCTTTCCTTTATTTTTTTTTATTCAACAATTCACTATTATTCATTAATTTTTGATACATTTCATAAAATTCAAAGTAAAACGCGAAGTTTGTACTTTACCGTGATACCAAGATAATGTATAATTTAGCGCTACTCTTTCGTACTACATGGATACTCTTTATTATACTATTATATTACACCATTTGGTATTATTTGGGAATATATGACATATTATTTAGTTATGATTATAGCATATTTGTCAAAAAATATTGTCATATTTCCTGCATATATAAATATTGAGTAATAAACAATTAGTGTGTATACTTATCATATAATAAAAAATTTGGTAATAAGCGGAGGATAAAAAGCATGACCGAAATATTTATGTCAACCTTTTTAGGTTTTTTATCGGCCTTGTTAGTTGAATATTTAGTAGAATGCCATAGAGACAAAATTCTTTTAAAGAACACTCTCAATGGAATAAAGTTGGAATTACAAAATATAGAGAGGAAGCTGGATACTTTAGGAAATGGTATGTATTATGTAGACCCACTTGACATCTCATACTGGGAATCAATCTCTCATACACATAATCTAAACTGCTTAATGTCTCATTCATTATATAGCAGGATAGTTACAGTATATCAGTACATAGAGACTGTCAATCGGTGGGAATACATACGTTCTTTCTCCTATTTTATAAAAGCCTCATCAAATAGAGATTTAGATTCCGCTTTGACTATTCAACGCAGTGAATTAAAAAAGGAGGTAGATACTTTACTTACAAACCTTTAGGAGGTGTCATATTGGAAACCGGAATATCTGTCAACACAGCAAATAGTGAAAAAAGAAAAAGAAATAGGCGAGTTGTTCCCCCTAAGTTAAATGGACAAAATGGAGTGTTAATGACCAAAATAAAAAAGATATTAGCTTTACATACGTTAGCAGATGATAACTGGGTTAAAGCAGTATCGGCGCAATACTTTCTAATTGGAATTGCAGAATTATTAAGGTTTAATACTGAACGTAATCAAGACTATGCCCTGGTTCTAGATGAGAGTTTCTCTAGTATAAAGCTGAATTATAAAGGTGGATTCAAAATTGATGAAAAAAATATTTTGATTATTCCAGACGAAAACAATAAGTTACTAGCCTGTATGCGAAACGAAGATGCCAACGATGGCTACTATCTTAGAACTAGGCTCAGAGCTGAACTAATCCATAGCCCTGAACTTATTTACAAGAATTATCACTATGGATTAATGTTAAAAATTAGTGGTGCATGTAACACTCCTATTTTTAATACCGTACAAACTGTAACTATGGACGAGCTTTTTAAAAGTACTTCTTTAGACCCGTACGGTGGTTGGTATCATTATAGATTACCATGGATTACAGCCAGAATACTTATCAGTTTGAGAAATGTCAATTATGCGAATAGAGCAGATTATGAAAATATTGCTAAGATAATCAATGAGGCTCTAAAATCTTTAATTGACCGAGTCTGTCCCGATCACTATTGGCGTAGCGGTGCTGGTGACTGGGTCTCAAAATGGGAGTCCACCGGATTATGTTTGGAAGCCTTATATGTATATGAACAAATTGAAAGTAACAAAGACACTATTGACGAAATTATGGATTACATTTTATCAGAAACTTCAAAACAAATTTGGTTAAGTAACCCTGATTTTGCTACTGAGCAAACGACTAACGAAACATTGGCTTCAATTATATTGGCTTCCGTAACTTATCGACTCACTCATAAGTATTATAAAAAGATATTTAATGAAATTAAATCAGATGTCGAAAACTATTTTCTTAAATGTCTTGAGATTATAGAAAATAGAGGAGAAAATATAGTGCGACAGTATTGTACGATACCTGAAATACTATACTACATCACTATAGCTATGAAAGGAGAATAAGTATATGCCTAAATCTAAATCTTGGAATTCTGATTTAGCAACTCTCTGGACTAAAATGGTGGGGCCTTCACGCCCTACCTGTTCAGAATTAAATGTATATCTAAAATACATAAGGGAACTTCAATATTCTCAAAAACGAAAGCTGAAAATGCTAGTCTTAGGATCAACACCTGAGTTTAGGGATTTGGGATTTGAAGAAAGCATGGATGTAACAGTTATTGATTGTAATGTAGATTATCACAATACAATCAACAGAGAAATTCATCACAAAACAGCTTTAGCGCGGGAACATTTTCTAAATCAAAGATGGCAGGATTTAGATGTTCCTAATGCCTATGATATTATTATTGGTGACCTAGTTATAGGCAATCTTGCATCAGAGGAGTTGGAGAATTTTATTGAACGTGTATCTAAGTCTTTAACAAATGGTGGATTCTATTTAGGAAAGAGTTTTTTCCAGCTAGATAATTATAGTGTAACATCTCCTGTAAAGGCTATTGAGAAATATAATGCTAATCCAGCATTCCATCCATATTCATCCATGATATATGATTTCTCCATCTACAGTATAGATGAAGAACTACTTCATTTTTCGAAAATGTATAATATAATAAAAAAGCTTCACTCTGACGGCTTAATGGATGATGATACATTTTGGTATTTTAATAATATAGGTTTAGATAAGGGTATGGAATTTACATTTTATATTCCGCGTTTTGAATATTACAAAACATTAGTTGGCAAATACCTAACTATAAGATCCGTTGATTATGGTGATGATGTATACTCAAAACAATTTCCTTTACTAATAGCACAAAAAACAAAATAAAAGGAGGCATTTTATGAATGTTTTAATTTTACACGGCTCTTATGGAAAACCTTTTGAAAATTGGTTTCCATGGTTGGAGAATCAGCTTTCCTCTCTAGGTATTGAATGTATCATACCCACCTTTCCAACCCCAAAATATCAACGCTATTCTGACTGGGCAGCTTTACTGGATTATTATTACAAAAAAGGATATTTAAACAATAACACCATAGTTATTGGACATAGTTGCGGTGCCATTTTTTCTGTTAAATACATAATTGAAAGAAACATTCATGTAAAAGGTATCGTAACAGTATCAGGATATAATAATTTTAAATCTGGTGATGAGACAATGGATACCTTAAATGGAACTTTTTATAGAACACGAAATGGCATTAATAGAATTGAATATTTAACTGATATACGATTGAGTTTCTACTCCGATAATGATCCATTTATCCCAATTGATACCCTTGAAGAATTTGCGCACGATATCCACGCTCAAAGTATAATAGTTCCAAATGCGGGACATTTTAATGCATCCTCCGGTTATACAACATTTGAGAAATTACTAAATATTTTAAAAGATATTAAGTAATACATTATTCCTATTAAAATCAGTGTGATGTTGCTTAGAACATCACGCTGATCTTAATTTATTCTTTGCAAAATTCCCTTTAAATTGTAAACGCCAAATGTCAAGATATTCGCTATTTGGTATTTACGTGCGAATAGATGTCCAAATAAAACTTGAAGTATTCAGTAGGTTCAACTCCTTGTGGAACAGGATACTTCTTCAAATTCTCCATTACTACTCTACTAACATATTTAGTAGTAATAAGCATTTAATAGTTGAGCAAAATTCAATAATTGTCATATTGAAAGTCATCTATTACACCTATTGCTGGTATATTATAATTGAAAATTCTATGCAAATCAGAAATACTAACTTTATGGATAGCATTAGGATTTAAATACATATAAGCTTTTTCACACTTTAAATCCAGAAAAAATATACCTGATAAATATCTAGTAATATCAGGACGATACTCCTGTTGTATTTTACCATAATTAATAACACCTTTTGGAAACATCTCGGATAAATTCATTTTGGGAAGATTGATAAATGCTCTCCTAGCCAACGCTCTTAATGCAATTTCCTGATTAAAAGCTAACTCTACCTCTGGCATAGTACATATCAAAATAAAAGGAGTTTCAGAAGTATATTGTGTAACATTTTTCAGAAAAAACCTTTCGTTATTTTGCGCCCATTCATATGGATTAAAAGAATTATGTTCCATATATATTCCCATCTTCCTTTCATACCATTTTATTGTCCAATCGGTATCTTTAATACTATAGTCCTGTCTCTTATACACATCTCCGAGCCCACGAGACCAGAGAGGATCTCGTATGCCG
>OKVW01000063.1_pt1 | contig 95839 bp, 101 predicted proteins | sample 1606991 | NCBI WGS metagenome assembly OKVW01 (sample SAMN03281021, study PRJEB24777) | human gut metagenome | isolation source: fecal sample PR177 from 1 month old male Malay infant, vaginal delivered... | reverse complement strand
CTGAGCTGCGAAATGCATCAGGATTTCGGAGCGAATACCCGCGTGCCGCCAAAAAGCGCTTCGGGAAGGTTAGAAAACGCCAGTTCTGCGTTAAGCATTCCAAACACCTCTCCTGATCCGCCCCCTTCTCTTTTCGTACACTACCCACTGATACAAAGCGTCTTTCCTTAGCAAAACCCAAATATAATGCATTTAATAGAACACATATTAAGCGTTCGCTGTAGTACTAATCAGGTATAACCATTAATAAAAGCTAGATAATTCTGGGCTACTGATTTCCAGTTCACCAGGTGGAACCAGTCATGAATATAGGCTGAACGGTTGTTATAGTGTTTTAAATAATAGGCATGTTCCCAGACATCCAGGTTGAGCAGTGGATGCAGATGCAGGGGCAGCGGTGTGTCCTGGTTGGCAGTAGTAATGATTTTTAGTGTTCCGTCACGGTCTGCAACCAGCCAGGCATATCCGGAGCCGAAGACGGACATGGCGGCTGCAGCAAACTGGTCTTCAAAGTTCTGAAAGTTACCAAAAGCCTGGTTCAGGTAAAATGCAAATGCCCCCAAAGGCCTGTCAATGCTGGGGCTGGCCATGTTGTCAAAGTAAAACCGATGGTTATAGACACCGCCTGCGTTATTTAGCAGCGGCGTTCTGATATTTGCAGGAAGAGTTGGAGCACGGAGAATAAGCTGTTCCAATGTCAGATTCTGCAGCTGAGGCTGGGTCTTAAGAATATTATTTAAATTGTCTACATAAGTCTGTAAATGCCGGTCATGGTGAAGGTGCATGGTTCTTTCGTCGATATAAGGCTCCAAAGCACTGTAGCTGTATGGCAGGGGATAATTTACAAAAGGATAGTGTTCACTCAAAGGATCTGTTCCTTTTCTTTTTCTTCTATTATATGATGGAGGATCAAATACATAACAGGAAAAAGGGAGGAAACCCTCCACTATACCACCAGAGATTTGCCTGGAGTTATAATGTGGTCTCACATACATGACTTTTGAAAAGGATGTGAACAGAAAGATTATATCAGTGGGAGAAACACAGATCAGGAGGAACGACTATGAATGACAAATACCCGCAAGAGCAGATGCATCTGGAATTTACCAGAAAGCAGTTAAAGGATGCCTATGACAAAGCGAATGAGGAAGTCAGCAGATGTGAGGATGAATACAGAGAATCCAAACGATATCTGGCGGAGTATTGGAATGAGCTGGATTCAATGGAACAGTTCTCCAATCAGAAGTCTATTGTTCAGATAGAAGGGGCAGGAAATTTATCACTGAATAAACGGCGGAGAATTGCACAGCTTTTGGATTCCCCCTACTTTGCAAAAATTAATTTTATCTATCAGGGAGATGATGAACCGGAACAGATCTATATAGGAAAGTATGCTTTCTCGGATGATCGAAATCAGATGCTCATTTTTGACTGGCGTGCCCCTGTTTCTAATATGTATTATGAATATGAGCTGGGACATGCTTCCTTTGAAGCACCCATGGGGATAATAGAAGGTGAAATTACCTGCAGGCGTCAATTTAAAATACGAAAAGGAGAACTGGAATATGTTCTGGAAAGCAGGATGAATATAGACGATGATATTCTGCAAAGAGAGTTAAGCGGCACTTCAGATGAGAAGATGAAGAATATCATTGCCACGATTCAAAAGGAACAGAACCGGATTATCCGAAACGAGAAGGCGGATGTTTTGATTATCCAGGGAGTGGCTGGATGCGGGAAGACATCTATTGCCCTGCATCGCGTAGCATATTTGCTTTACCGGAATAAAGAAAGACTGTCCGCATCAAACGTTGTCATTATCTCGCCCAATAAAGTATTTGCAGATTATATCTCCAATGTTCTGCCGGAATTAGGGGAAGAGCCAATTATGGAACTGAGCTTCCAGGAGATTGCGGCGGAGGAATTAAATGGCAGGATCAGTTTTACCCGGCAGGTATCCTGGGAGGAGCCGGAGAGGGAAGAACTAAGATTCAAAGGTTCCCTGGAAATGCTTAACCTCCTGGATGAATATCTGCACTATGCCGCAAAGCAATATTTTAAAGCGGAAGACTGCAGTTTCGGGGAGTATTCTATTTCCAAAGAATTTATTGCGGACCGGTACCAGGCATGCAGCTATCTTCCTGTATTTGAAAGATTTCAACAGATTGCAGAGGATATACGGGAAGTATTTAGAGGGAAAAACACCGGATGGAATCAATTACCAGGTCAGAATGAGATCAGAAAAAAGATTCGCGCAATGTTTCAGGCAGACAGCACACTGGCACTTTATGAAGACTTTTACAGATATATGAAAAAGGAGAGCTGGTTTTCTCTAAAATCTAAAAATACACTGGAATGGGAGGATGTTTATCCATATCTGTACTTGAAAATATCAATAGAGGGGATTGGGCAGTACCAGTTTGTACAGCATGTGGTAATTGATGAGATGCAGGATTATACTCCGGTACAATATGCAGTGCTTGACAAGTTATTCCCATGTAGAAAAACAATTTTGGGTGATTTTGGGCAGTCACTAAATGCATCCGTTTCCTGCTCCCGGGAGATATTCCGCAAGATATGGAACCATGCAGAATTCATTGAATTGAACAAAAGTTATCGTTCTACTTATGAAATTATTGCATTTGCCAGAAAAATCCAAAATAATCAGAAAATAGAAGCAGTAGAGAGGCACGGTGACCATCCAACGGTGACCTGCTGCCAGAGTATGGAGGAGGAAATCGAAGTTTTAAAAACTCTGATATGCCAGTTTCATAAAAAAGGTTATGGTTCTATGGGCATCTTGTGCAAATCCCCGGAACAGGCAAAATTATTACAGGAAGAACTTGCTTCTGGTTGTAAGATCCATTATTTGGATCAGAACAGTACAAAGTTTGAAAGCGGGATTACCGTCACCACCATTGCGGTATCCAAGGGATTAGAGTTTGATCAGGTGGCGGTACCATTTGCCGGCAGCAGAAATTATAAGAGTGAGACGGACCGGAGTCTCTTATATGTAGCATGTACAAGAGCCATGCACAAGCTGGATTTTACATGCCAGGGTTCATTTACCAGGCTGGTAAATATGGATGGCTAACGGAGATCTTTTTGCATAAATACATCCGCATACTGGTTATGATTGTAGCGGGGAATTTCATAAAATCCATTTTTGCGATAAAGACATATGGCGGAGCGGCTTTCCAGGGTTGAATCCAGCAGCATTTTTTGATATCCTCTTGCAGCAGCATACTGGATGGCATGGGTTAACAGCTTCCTGCCTAAGCCCATTCCCTGATACCTGCTGTACAAATACATCATTTTCAGTTCGCAGTTATCAGGGGAAAGTGCTTTGACGGCACAGCATCCAATGATCTCATCGCCATCAATCAGGCACCAGAATGCAGGGAAAGTGTCAGGAATGGCTGTAACAGACTGGTGCCGTCCCAGTGGCTCAAAAGTTCTTCCCGATTCCGGCATACATTTATGCAGGAATTCTAAAAGGTCTTTTTGCAGAACCGGGCTGTAATCCTGCAATTGTATATGCTCCAGGTTTCCTGCCAGTTTACCGGCAGGATTGCTTTCTGATACATTCTGATTTAATTCATTTAATTCCATGTTTTTTCCTCACAAGTTTTCTTTTGTTTATTATAGCAATGAAAGTAAAAAAGAAAAAGTAGAATTTATATCTTAGTAGATGTCTTGTGAATGAAAATAAGTTATAATAATTAAATGATATGCTTGAGGAATGGAATTAGTAAAGATACTAATCAGGTATGGAATCAGCAAAGATACTGATCAGGCATGATATTAGAAATAAAACTCTCAGTAATGAAACGGCAATGATAATTTAAGTCCTGGAATCAGCAGGAGTCATAGAAGGGAGTAAGAAGTGAATAAACCAATCGATAAGAAGTGGGAAGTGAAAATTGTTCATCCGGAGGATACCGGGCTTCGCAGTGCCTATAACCGCCTGACCCAGGCTGTTTTTGGATTTCAGTTTGAAGAATGGTATCGGGAGGGATGGTGGAAGAACCAGCATGTGCCCTATATTCTGGTATGGGATGATGAGGCGGCAGCGAATATTTCGGTAAATATTATGGATCTGGATGTTTTCGGAGAACGGAAGGTCTGCCTCCAGCTGGGGACGGTAATGACTGCAAAGGAATATCGGGGGCAGGGATTTGCCAGGCTGCTGATGGAAAAGGTACTGGAAACATATAGAGACAGTTATGATATGATTTATCTTTTTGCAAATGATACTGTACTAGACTTCTATCCCAGATACGGATTTGAGAAATTGCCACAATTTTATTATACAAAGGAAATCAGGATGAATCAGCCCCAAGATCATCAATATCAGGTACGGAAGCTGGAACTGGACAGAGAAGAAGATAAAAAACTGGCAGTCAGATTTATGAAGAAAGGGAACCCTTTTTCCAGTCTGTCCATGGTTAACAATGCTGAACTGTATATGTTTTACGCAATGATGTCGTATGGAGAGCAGCTTTACTACATAGAAGAGCCGGAAGTGCTGGCTTTTGCAGAATATCAGGGGAACAGTTTGATTCTGGCGGAGGTTCTCTGTGAAAAAACGGCTGGGGTATCGCTGTCACAGATTATAGAAATACTTGCAAATGATAAGATTTCCCGGGTGGAATTGCAGTTTACACCAAAGGAGACAGAGGGATATGAGATTCGGGAACTGACAGAGGAATGCACCCTATTTTGTCGGGGGAAGGATACGGTATTATTCCGGGATAAGCTATGTATGTTCCCGGTCTTATCACATACCTGACAGGGGATATAATGGATTATACAACCTATAGCGGGGCAGCATTTCGGTTAGAAAATGCTGCCCCCCGGCGTTGATTAGATTAAAGTGCAATTGCACATTCCAATGCCAGTACCATGTATTTTTCAGCATCTGACATTCCGTAGAGTTCCAGATCCCGGGGGTCCCAGCTGGTACAATCCAGGTTATCTGCACCATATAAAAATTGTATAAAAGGGATGTTTCGAAATTGTGCCGCAGCGAGCATTGAGGCATATTCCATTTCCACACCGATACAGCCCTCTTTTTTCCGTTCGGCTATGCGGTCTGGCGTTTCTCTGTAAATGGCATCTGTTGTCCAGATTTTTCCCTTTACATAAGGGCAGCCCAATTTAACCAGACAGGAAGTGAGTATTCCGGTTAACTTTGGATCGGCATCCAGTTCCGGGGAAGGGGGTGCATAGTGATAGCTGGTTCCCTCGTCACGGACTGCTGAAGTAGGAACGATGAGTTTGCCGTCAACAGCACCGTCATCCAGTACCCCGCAGCAGCCGAATAAGACAAACTTCTGTGCCCCCATGGCAACTATTTCCTCAAAGCCTGCAACACAGGCGGGCCCACCCACTTTTGAGAGATAGAACGCAATGTCCTCTCCCCCATAACAGGTCTTATAAACAGGCGTTTGACCAGTGGCTGCGTAAAGGTGTGCTATAATTTCTACCCCATCCCCGGCGGCAAACTTTTCAATCATATCATTAGAAAAAGTAGAAATGCAGATCTTGGGAAAATCATCAATGGGTTTTACAGTATCGCCGGGATTGATAAATGCAGTCCGGCTTGAATCAAATTTTTCAAAAGCAGTAGCCATAAAATACCTCCTTATTTATAAAAAAATTTCCGTTATCAAGCATCTACGGGTGGCAGAAGCAGGGCTTTTACCTGTTCGGTAATGCGGTGGGGGATATCTCTGTCCATAGGCATAAGCCGGCTGTACATACGTACTCCCTGATAAGAAAAGACAATCATATCAAATACAGCTGCAATATCCACCTCCCTGAATTCCATCCGGTCTATGCCGTATTGGATCAATCTGCTCCACATTTCTTTGGAAAGCAGATATTGATGAAGCAGGGCATTGGGCGCAGTATCAGACTGGGGAAGGCTGTAAAATTCGTAGATCGCGATGCTCAATGAATTGCCGGAATCCAGCATTTCTATCTGGTAGCGTTTTAGAACGCTTTCCAGAATGGAGACAGCAGATTCATTGCGAGTGATCTTTTCTGAAAACTCATCCTCCTGGTTCTTTAAAAGCTCTTCTAAAATTTCAGCAAATATCTGCTTTGTGCTGTCATAATGGCGGTATAGACCGCCGCGGCTGAGTCCGGTACAATCACAGATATCTTTCATTGTGACTTCTTTAAATCCCTTATTGGCAAATAGTGCATATGAGCGATTAAGAATTAGTCTGCGGGTTTCGTTTCCTCTTTTGTTCATTGTATTTTCCTTTTTTAGTTTGTGCCAATGATCCTGATTTTGCAGAATCATAAAAATGGTGTGAACAGCGGCAGCTTAATGCGATTATGTAATAATGGTGTACATTTTAGAATGAAGTATCGTGTATTTGAAATAGAATGCGACACGTATGTCTCTAAATAAAATTATAAGACACACGTGTCGCAAAGTCAAGGAATATATTTAAGATACACAACTATTTAAATTTGAAAAATAATAAGTTGATAAAAAATGAGCTGGTTGATTGCTATTGAAGGAGGGGTATGCTAAATTATAAATAAATATTTATTTACATACTTCAAATTTTGAACGGAATTTGTGATGAAGGAGTGATGTTATGATTACCCAGGAAAATGCTTTCTATAAAAAGGAGCTATGGTGTGTCTATGAATTAAAAGATGCGCAGGGAAATTACGATGAAGATACCAGGCTGAAAATGAGAAAAGCAAGCCAGAACAATGAGTTTGTATGTCCGGATTGCGGGGAACATCTGGTCCTGTGTGCCGGAAATAAAGTTGAACCGTATTTTCGTCATCATGAGAATGCAAATTGTCCGGTGCGGACTAATGGGCAGGGTACCAGGTATCTGCTGGCGAGGAGGCTGCTGTTTCAGGTGGCAAAGCGTAGTTTTCCAAATGCGGCAATAACCTGCAGCAGACAGGGAGGTAAATACGTATCAGATATATTTATAGAAGACGGTGACCTGAAAATGGTTCTGGAATATGCGGGGCAGGATTTAAAACTGGATTTGTGGGAAAAGAAGCATGCACATTATCAAAAAGAGGGGATCATCGATCTCTGGTTCTTAAATGGCAGGAAATATGGGGATGATGTGATGGCAACTTTTGAATACCTGATCTATTCCTATCAGGGAATCCTATTGCTGCTGGATATGGAAGATCAGGAGCTTCGCCTCAAGCAACGCTGCGTAATCCCATTTAATCAGTCAGAATGTATATTTACAAAATCCTTTCCCCTGGATGAGATTACCATAGACCCGTCAGGAAAAATCATCTGTGAGTATGAAACCTATAAAGAACATTACATAGAAGATGTGGAAGAAAACCTGAAAAGTAAAAAAAGGCTGTCCCAATATGATGCAGACACCGGAATTTTTAATAAAAAGCCTTACCGGGATCCGGCTGCAGAAAAAGAGATGGTGCAGAAAGTGCTGCAGAAAGTGGAAGAATCCTTAGCAGCCAATCGGGAACATAAGAGGCTTCATATGGAGTCTGTGAAGGAAAGGGAAATAAAAAGAGACGGTGGTAAGAACTTTAAATCGGACGGAACGCCAAGGCAGGGGACTTCGGACGGCAAACTTCACAGACACAGTCTGTCTTCAGATGATGGTCCTCTGACGGCCAGAATGACGGCGATTGGGGAGTCCTGGGATCTGCCGCAGTTAACGGGAAACGAAGCCATGCTTCCAAAAGCCAGCAGCAACCGGAAGTCCTATCTGGAAAGTCTGAACAATAGACTTAGGAATACCCCGGATCGAAAAAAGCAGGAGCTTTTTATAACGAAAGCAGTGGAAAAAATTAATTCTGAATTGAAAATATATGCCTGGCACTGTTATAAGAGAAGCTGAATAGGAAATCTTAGCTAATAGATATTTTAGGTTATATATCTGATATTTCATATATGAATATATGATTTTAATATGACATACAGTTGTCATATTCATTGCTGTATACTATAGTTATAAAATCAGAAAAAGATATGATACTGATGCACCAAATATATATTTTTGGGTAAAGGAGAAAAAAATGGGATTATTAACAGTGAATATGGAAAATATTGAGAAAGAACATATCTGTTGTGCAATTGCAGATAAAAAGGGAGAAACCTGTGTATCATCCAAGAAAGCATGGCTGAAAGAACGTTTTGCAGACGGATTGGTGTTTCGTAAATTAAATGAAAGAGGAAAAGTATTTATCGAATATATTCCGGCTGAAAAGGCCTGGTATCCAATAGAAGCGCCCAATTATCTGCACATCAACTGTTTCTGGGTATCCGGTAAGTTTAAGGGTCAGGGATATGCAAATCAACTGCTGGAATCCTGTATCGAAGATGCGAAGGAGAGGAATATGGATGGCATTACGGTATTATCTTCCGGCAAAAAAATGCCGTTTTTGTCCGATCCCAAGTATTTAAAATATAAGGGCTTTTTGACAGCCGATACCGCAGCGCCGTATTTCGAACTTTTATATTTACCGCTGAAAGAAAATTCTCCGGTTCCCAAATTTAAAGAATGTGCAAAAAAGGGTGAAATTGAGGAGCAGGGGATGGTGCTCTACTACACAAACCAATGTCCCCATACAGATAAATATGCGCCATTGCTCCAAAAGATAGCCAGCCAGCATGGAGCAGAATTCAAACTGTATAAAATAGAAACAACACAGCAGGCACAAAATGCCCCTTCCCCATTTACCACATACAGTTTTTTTAATGAAGGAAAATTTGTTACAAATGAGATACTGAGTGAAGCAAAGTTTTTAAAATACTTAAGTTACCATGGAATGTTACAGTAGCAGTCACTGCAGCGGCACAGGAGGAAAAATAATGTCAGTGGAGTATATCTGCAGCCAGCTGGTAACGATGATCCATGCTCCAATTCGGATCATGGATCCTAATGGTACAATCAAAATGAGCTATGGCAGCATAGAGGATCATGAGGACCCTCTGATCTGCGATAGCTCATTTCGGATGGAATTGCTTGCGGATAATCAGAACGGTTTCCCGCTGATCATTCAGGAGGAGTATCAGATCCTTTATGGAGTGGTGAGGGACGCAGACGGCTATGCCTATGTGGCGGGACCAGTCTGTACCGGAAAGGCGGGAAGGGGTGTCAGCCGCTTTCTGGCAGAAAAGCACAGAATCAATCAGCAAGAAGCTTATCGGATTGGGGAAGTGGACAGGGAGACTTTTGGAGCGGGAATTTTAGTCTTAAACAACCTGATCAACCATCAGGAAGTTACCAGATATGAGCTCTGGCAGAGGAATGGATTAAAGGAATTAAGTGTGGCTGGATCCCGGAAACGGATATCAGAAGAATTATTTGACCGTCAGGAACGGGCAGTTGCCCATAATCCCTATAGCCAGGAGGTGCGGGAAATGGACAGCATTCGTAAGGGAGACTGCCAGATGCTGGAAAGGAGCCTGTCCGAAACATATGCCGGAGAGGTGGGAAAACTGGCGAAGAATGAATTGCGTCAGGCAAAAAATCTGGCAATCTGCGTCATAACCCTGGCATCCAGGGCAGCAATTGAGGGCGGTATACTACCGGAACTTGCATTTACCATGGTTGACGGCTGCATTCAGAAAATAGAAGATATGGAGAGCGAAATAGAGATCGGCGCACTGATGCGAAAGGCGGAGTATGATTTTGCCTGCCAGGTATGGGAGACGAAGCAAAAAGGGAAGGTGAATCCTCTGGTAGAACGGGCTAAAAATTATATATTTAAAAATATGCATGTGAAAATCAATGTGAAAAATATGGCAGAAGAACTGGGAATCCATGCGGATTATCTGTCGGATCTGTTTCATCGGACGGAAGGGATAACACTGCAGCGGTATATCATGGAGAACCGGGTTCATTTAAGTGAAAACCTGCTGCGCTATTCGGATTATTCTGCCAAAGAAATCGGCTATTACTTTGCCTTTCAATCTCAGAGCCATTTTGGAAAGGTCTTTAAGGAAGTGACCGGGATGACACCGGGGGATTATCGAAAACGGTTTGCAGTATATTTGCAGTAACGTTTGCAGTAACGGATGAACTCGATTACCATGAACTCGATTACCTTAGTTGTCAAAGTGGATGCAAAATTTGACTGATATATCAAGGAAAAACACGCCTGTATGCAATTTTCAGAAGACATAGGTGATGAAAAGTGCTATAATTAGGGTAATCTAATTTGCGGATTTTTAATTGATTATACAGCAAACAGACGGTTCGCATCACTTTTGCAGAAGTAAATGCGACCCATCTCGTTTTTAGTCTGTGAGTATGTGCCACAATTACCAGCTGCGAAAATTAGTTAATAGTTACTTAAGTAAACTAGGCAACAGATGCACCTCATCATTTGGGATGAGGTGCATTTTCATGAGTGCCATAAGTTTATGCATATCTTTATCATCTTTACTAATCATTTCATAGGGGCTTCTATTCCCGAGAACAGGTCTTTTGGCACTATTGATATGATTAGATAGTAGAGTGATATCTTCCTGTGTGTAAGTTTCCATGGACTTCCCTTTAGGAATAACATACCTAATATATTCATGATTTCGTTCAATGTGTGGCTTTTGCCATGATGCCATAGGATCACAATAAAAGATATGAGTTCTTTGATTGACAGAGTCAGAGAGTTCAAGGTCGTTTATGTGCTTAAACTCTGATCCATTGTCTGTAATTATGACGGGAAATAAACGCGTGAACGCATCTAATCCAAGTCCCACCTCAAGAAAATCAAAGCAGTCTTTTACCGCCTGCGCTCTGCAGTTCGGCAAAAGAAACATGAGCATTACACTGTTTTTGCGAAGAATCATAGTTAGCAGGCATTTTCCGACAGACCTAGTGCCTTTGACAGTATCCATTTCTGTAGCCAAAAGAGGTTCCTTGTTGCTGATATAAGCTTCAAACTCTTCAAAGGTACGGCCAGCACGACATCCTCTTGTTTGAGTTATATCTATTGTTGGTTTCTTTTTTTTACGAGGTTTATTCTTTGCTTTGCGCCGAAGGTCGATATTTCGAATACTAAGCTCGCAATCCTCAACTAGCCGATAGAGTGTTCGTAAGCTGACGGGAATCTCTTCCACATGGGTAGCATGAATATGTGATAAGGATTGTCCTTTCTTAACAAGTGGAGTAACGAGAGCATCTAGATTATAGAGCTGCTCAGGAGTTATTCGCAATCCTTGTCGTTTTTCAGAATGCCTTTTCTTGGAAAGGTCATCCGCATACCGCGCACCATATAGGTAGCGATCTTTATTACAGTTGCGTCTTTCGGAACAGGTGTTGCAAACATATGGCGTTGATTCGAAACGGTAGCAGCGCATGGATATGTATTTATCACATACCATCCGGCAATCAGCATGTACACAGTAGCTGCAAAACCCTTCATGAGCTTTTGAACATTCAGCGCATACATTATAGCGGTGGCATCTGGAGGCTAGTCTACAATCATTGCCGTTAGCCATAAATCCAGAGATAAAGGTGCGATTGTTTTTGAGTTCTCTAGTAATTGTAGAGGTATGGACGTGCATCTTTTTTGCTATTTTGCTGATAGAATCTTTGTTGAGCAGGCCAAGTTCGATAGTCATTCGATCATTGAGATCCATTTGTCTTTTAGTTGTAGTTTTCATTTTTGCACCTCTGGCAGAGGTAACTGTTAGATTATTATAGCATAACATTTTTACACAATGTCAAAGTGGATGCGACTACTTTTGAACAAAGGGTCTAATTTAAAATGGCAATTTACCATGAACTCGATTATAAAGATATAAGATTTGTGATAAAAATATAAGAATGATGATATATCTTTTGAATCCTGCCTGGTAAAATATCAGAAAATGACAGGATACAGGAGGATGTATGGATGGATCAGATACTTTATGGAGCGGCGTACTATGATGAGTATATGCCCGTGGAGCGGTTGGATCAGGATATTGAAATGATGAAACAGGCGGGAATTAATGTGGTGAGGATTGCTGAGTCAACCTGGAGTACTTACGAGCCCCAGGACGGAGTGTTTGATTTCTCCCATGTGGAACGGGTGATGGATGCCATGGAGGCAGCCGGAATCTCTGTTATTATCGGTACCCCCACTTATGCAGTACCGACCTGGATGGTAAAAGCTTACCCCGATGTACTGGCAACTACGGTAAAAGGCAGAGGGATGTATGGACCCCGTCAGATTATGGATATTACCAATCCGGTCTATCTCTATTATGCAGAGCGGATAATACGTAAGTTGATGGCGTGCACGGCTAAGCGCAAATGTGTTATTGGCTATCAGTTGGACAATGAAACAAAATATTATGGGACAGCCGGTAAAAATGTGCAGGAGCGGTTTGTAAAGTATTTAAGGAATAAATTTCACAACAGTCTGGAGGAAATGAACCGTGCATTTGGACTGGATTACTGGAGCAATCGTATTAATGCATGGGAAGATTTCCCTGATGTCAGAGGAACGATAAATGGCAGCCTGGGTGCGGAATTTGAAAAATTCCAGAGATCTCTTGTAACAGAATTTCTGGGATGGCAGTCAGGGATTGCTGCTGAGTACAAAAGAGAAGATCAGTTCATAACACAAAACTTCGATTTTGAGTGGAGAGGATATTCCTATGGGGTACAGCCGGATGTGGATCATTATCAGGCTGCCAAATGCTTAAGCGTGGCTGGAACAGACATTTACCATCCCACCCAGGATGACCTGACCGGTACAGAGATTGCGTTTGGCGGGGATTCCACCAGATCCTTAAAACAGGACAATTATCTGGTGCTGGAGACCGAAGCTCAGGGCTTCCCCTGCTGGGTGCCCTATCCCGGACAATTGCGCCTCCAGGCATACAGCCACCTGGCAAGTGGTGCAAACTCAGTAATGTACTGGCATTGGCACTCAATACATAATTCCATGGAAACATTCTGGAAAGGATTGCTCAGCCACGATTTTAAGGCAAACGCTGCCTACCTGGAGGCAGGAACCATCGGCAGAGAGTTAAAAGAGATTGGCAGCAAGCTGGTTAATCTGAAGAAACAGAACAGGACGGCAATCCTGGTCAGCAATGAATCCCTGACGGCACTGAAGTGGTTCCCGATAGACATGGGGGCATCCATGGAACCGCATCTTTATTATAACGATGTAGTCCGGTGGATTTACGATGTGCTTTATAAAAGCAATATTGAATGTGACTTTCTATTTCCTGAATCGGATAATCTGGAGCAGTATCAGGTACTGATTGTACCGGCACTCTACAGTGCGCCAGCTGCTCTCCTGGAGCGGATTAATTCCTTTGTGGAACAGGGCGGGCATCTCATCACAACATTCAAAAGCGGATTCACAGACGAAAATGTTCAGGTACGCACAGAACAGCAGCCGGGGATTTTAAGCAAATGCCTGGGTGTAAATTACAGCCAGTTTACCTTTCCAAAGGATGTTTGGCTGAAAAATGAGCTATCCGAAGATGGGAATACCAATGATGGGAATACCAATGATGAGAATACCAATGATGGGAATGCCAATGGTGGAAATACCAATGATGAGAATACTGATGATGGAAATACCAAAGATGGGAATGTCAATGATAGAAATTCCAATGATAGAAATACCGTGGATGAATTATTGGAATATCCGAAGTCCTTTCTGGAAGTGAGCGGGTTTATGGAATTATTAAAAACGGACTCAGCGAAAGTGATGATGTCCTATGACCATCCGGCGTGGAAAGATTATGCAGCGGTAACATGGAATCAGTACGGTAAAGGGACTGCAGTTTATATTGGCTGTATGACATCACCGGAAGCACTGAAAAATATCATCAGATATACCTATGAAAAAGCAGGACTTTGGACCGTAGACCAGCAGGCAGAGTTTCCTATTATCATTCGAAGCGGGATAAATCAGTCCGGAGTAACCATCCGATATTATTTCAATTATTCTTCCAACGTGAGGCAGGTAGAATATCAGCATTCAAAAGGCAAGGAATTGTTGAGCGGCAGTGCTGTGGAACGGGGAGCGTTAATCAGTTTGAGCCCCTGGGGCATAGCGATTGTGGAATCGGAGCAAACGAATTAGCTTACCGGCAGGTTTCTATGCAGGTACTTTGCTGATATAATTTGAAAATTTTATTAATAAAAATGCTTTGCTATTATAACGTATAATAGCTTAGCATTTTTTTCTGTGAAATTATGTAAGCGATAAATCGTAGGATGAGAAAACTTATTTTTCAGCATATGCGGTTTGCAGCAGAGAAAAGTGGAGATAATATGAGATAAAAGGAATCCAGACATTACACATATTTTACATATTCTTAACCAAGGACAGATAGAGAAACAAAATCCGTACTGCTATGATAGATAGTGCAGCCTGTTATTTTGGCTGTACCGCTAAGGGCATATAGGGCATATATACCCCAGGCAGTGCAGATGTTTTGGCATTTTTACAGCATCTGCAGCAAAATGAATGTGTCAGATATGGTGATAGACTATAAGGGGCATTCACATTGAAAAGGTACGATTAACAAAGGAGATATATGGAGCAGATTACCTATAAGAAAATCAAGGAATCAGAAGAAATAAGAGCATATATAAAAAAGGGAAATGACAATCTTGGAGTGCTGGGATATACGGAGCATTCATTGAGCCATGCAGTAAAGGTGGCGCAGATCGCAGGAAGAATTTTAAAAGAACTGGGTTACAGCAAAAAGGATATAGAACTCGCCAGGATTGCAGGGTATATGCACGATATCGGCAACAGCATCAATCGGAATGACCATGCACACAGCGGAGCTATTATGGCATTTACGCTGCTTCGCCAGTATGATATTCCACCGGAAGATGCAGCTACGATTATCAGCGCTATAGGGCAACATGATGAGAAGACAGGGACGGCAGTAGACGCAGTATCAGCGGCAGTAATATTGGCGGATAAGACAGATGTGAGAAGAAACCGTGTCAGAAATACCGTGAAGGAAAGTTTTGATAAACACGACCGGGTAAACTATGCAGCCGTAACTTCAGAGCTGACCATTCTGACTGATACAAAGACGATCCAGCTAAGTGTGGAACTGGATGAAAGCATTTGTTCTATTATGGATTATTTTGAAATCTTTTTGCAGCGGATGCTGATGTGCAAACGTGCAGCGGAAATGCTGGGATCAAAGTTTAAACTGACAGCTAATGGTCATAAAGTTTGCTAAAGTGAAGCAGTCAGCGTAAATTAAATCGCCTGTAAGCGCTAAAAGTCAGGTAATACTGAGAAAAATGTTAGGATTATATCACCTGAGTAAGCTAAGTTAAATACATGAGATAAGAAAATGAGGATGTGAGCCACATGAAAGATAAACAATTGTCTTGCTTTGAAAACCGGGAATTATCCTGGCTTAAATTTAATGAACGTGTATTAGAAGAAGCTGCTGATCCTAAGGTGCCCATTTGTGAGCGCCTTACTTTTCTGTCCATATTTCAAAGCAATCTGGATGAATTTTTTATGGTCAGGGTAGGATCTCTTCATGACCAGATGCTGTTATCAAAAGAAATCAGAGAAAACAAAACCCAGATGACCAGCAGAGAACAGATGGAAGCCATATTCAAACGGGTACGGGAATTAGGAAAAGTAAAAGATCAGATTTACGAAGAATTAATGCGCCTCCTTGAAAAAGAAGGGATTCATCTAATCAAAATCAACCAGTTGACAGATGGGGAAACGGATTATTTGGAACGCTATTTTGAACAGGACATTATGCCGCTTCTGTCCACTATGGTGGTAGGCAAAAAACAGCCTTTTCCATTTTTGAAAAATAATGAGATCTATGCGGCAGCAGTATTGGAAACCAAAACAGACCGGGAAAAATTCGGAATTGTTCCCTGCAGCAGCGAAGTATTTGGACGGCTAACGGCTATTCCGGGCAGAACCGGGAGCTTTCTGCTGGTAGAAGAATTGATTTTGCATTTTCTGCCAAAAGTATTTCAGAAATACAAGCTGAGCGCAAAGTCCCTGATTCGCATAACCAGAAATGCAGATATTGATGCAGACAGTATCTTTGATGAGGATCTTGACTACCGGGATCACATGGCAGAGGTGGTAAAACTCAGAAGAAGGCTCTGCCCTGTTCGATTGGAATTAAGCAGGGAACTAGATCATAAGATGACAGCTAAGCTGTGTGAACATCTGCTATTAAAAAAAGAGCAGGTATTTGTCTCCCAATCACCAGTCGACCTCTCCTTTGTATTCCAGATTCAGGATCAGCTGAGAATGAAAACAGAACTGTTTTTTGAAAAAAGAATACCTCAGAAATCCCCGGCAGTGGATGAAAAAAGGCCGGTAATAGACCAGATTCTGGAGCAGGATATTTTACTGTCTTATCCTTACGAGAGCATCAGACCATTTATTGCGATGCTGAATCAGGCTGCAGAGGATCCTTATGTTGTGTCTATAAAAATGACCCTTTACCGTCTGGCTAAGCACAGTGAAGTAATTGGAGCGTTGATTGAAGCGGCAGAAAACGGTAAGCAGGTAGATGTATTAGTAGAACTGAAAGCCAGATTCGACGAGGAAAACAACATTGGATGGTCAAGAAGGCTGGAGGAGGCAGGATGCCATGTAATCTATGGTCTCGATGGTCTGAAAGTACATTCCAAGCTATGTCTTATTACCCGAAAAAAAGAGGGACAGATTGAATATATAACACAGGTGGGAACAGGAAATTATAATGAAAAGACTGCCAGGCTTTATACGGACCTGTCCCTGATGACTGCGGATAACAGAATTGGTATAGAAGCATCCGGCGTATTCCAGTCGCTTTCTATGGGTGAAGTAACCGAATCGTCTGAACATCTTCTGATCGCGCCAAAGTGCCTGCAAAACAAAGTACTGGAAATGATGGATGATGAAATCCGTGCTGCAAAGAATAAAGAACCATCCTATATCGGTCTGAAACTAAATTCGCTGACTGATAAGAAAATTATTGATAAATTAATTGAGGCATCAAAAGCAGGAGTAAAAGTAGAAATGATTGTCCGGGGAATCTGCTGCCTGCGTTCACACATACCGGGGCAGACTGATCAGATTAGGATTATCAGTATCGTGGGCAGATACCTGGAGCACTCCAGAATCTATATTTTCGGAGACAGGGAAAGAGCGAAAATCTACATTGCATCAGCAGACTTTATGACCAGGAATACACTGCGCAGAGTGGAAGTGGCGGTACCAATCTATGATACCCACCTAAAAGTAAGAATACGCGAGATGTTTACCACAATGCTAAATGATAATGTCAAAGCAAGGGAACAAAAAGAAGATGGTTCCTATCAAAAATTGCCAACGACAAAGGTAGCACTGGATTCTCAGAAGTTATTTTTTCAGATTGCATACCAGCATACAAATAAGCAGTAAAGTGCCGGAGAACCACAAAGTAAGCGGGTTGTGGTTCTCCGATTTATAAGATAAAAATAAATCATAAAGCAATAAAAAAAAGAAATATAAAATTAAATGAAAAAAATTCAAATTAAGTATTGACAAATCTTAGAAATCATTGTAGAATTATCTACGTTGCTGAACGGAACAAATCAAGAAAAGCAAAAACAGGAACAACAGTCTTTAAGCCCAGATAGCTCAGTCGGTAGAGCAGAGGACTGAAAATCCTCGTGTCGCTGGTTCGATTCCGGCTCTGGGCATTGCGAAAGCAAAAGTAACATACAATTTCATATGCGGGTGTAGTTCAATGGTAGAACACTAGCCTTCCAAGCTAGATACGTGGGTTCGATTCCCATCACCCGCTTTTCATCGAAAGATGATTATGCGCGAGTGGCTCAGTTGGTGGAGCGCGACCTTGCCAAGGTCGAGGCCGCGGGTTCGAGTCCCGTCTCGCGCTCTTTTTATTTACCGACAAACTTTAATACAATTACGCGGTAACAAATACGACGCATACCCATTCAAAAGGGTGTGCGTCGTATTTGTTTTACATATAATCAAGAAGCGTATGCACACCCCTCAATTTAAAATACCAAGTCCACGCGATATTTCCTACTATAAATGTTTTCCTCCATACCGCCGAACCAACCCGCGGTAATCCAGAAGCGAATCACCATACAATGTATCTAATGCAACATGTTGCTTTTTCAATTTCCCGGTAAATCGTAGTACAGCCCCGGCCTCCCTGCTAATACGGGAAATATCCGTCACAATAACTTTATCCATGGCATGACGATGCGCCAAACCGGAAATCTCCCGGATACCAGGGCGATTCACAGAAAGCCCGCTTCCCACCTCAACGACCTCAGCCACAACCTCATATCCCTGCTGCCGGGCATATTTCAAGAGCTTTTCTTTCTGAATATCTATACACCCTCCGCAATCATTATCCCGCCCGACACGGCAGTAAATTGCTACCCGTATTTTACCAACCTCTTTTTTCTTATCCATTATGCAGCCCTCCATACATCCGCCGGTAATTCCACCTGCCGCCCATCCCGGAAAGTAAATACCATTGACTTCCCCTCATATACCGTCACATAATCCACCATGGAATACCAAAGCTCCTCGTCAAACTCCGTCACTAAATTTTCCTGCTGGCTAATCCTATCCATACAAATCCGAATCTTCGCCCTTTTTGCAGTACGCTCCATACGAAGCTCCGAGATTTCAGCAAGCCGTTTATTCCCCTCTTCATACCGCGCACAATAACCATTATATTTACGCTCATATTCAGCCTGCTCCATAGCCACCTGCGTATTTTCCCCGATCAGCTTGCGTATCATTTCAACAATAATCTCGATTTCACTTTGTAGCTGCTCCTGCTCGGCATCAAGATCAGATATATCTGTCAATGCCTCAATAACTTCTTCATAAGCCTCCGAAATTTCGGCCCGGTTTTCTAAGAGCATATTAAAAGCAATCAGGAACGCGGTTTCAATTTCAGCTTCGGTTAAATGCGGCGTTGCGCAATGCTGGCCGCGGTGTTTTTCATTACATTGCCAGATACGGCTACGATACTCCGAATTAGAATGCCATACCTTAGGCCCATAAAACCCTCCGCAATGCCCGCATATAATTCTTGATGAAAATGGATAAGCGCAGCTTTTCCAAAGCCCCTTTTCCTTACATTGCTTAATTTCATATTGAATTAAGTCAAAAAATTCCGGTTCGATAATAGCCGGGTGACTATTTTCCACATAATACTGCGGAACCTCCCCCTCATTAGCCTTTATCTTTTTTGTTAGAAAATCCACAGTAAATGATTTTTGCAAAAGAGCATCCCCCTTATATTTTTCATTGGTAAGAATACTTTCCACCGTATTAGGCCGCCACCGTTTTTTTCCGGCAGGTGAAGGTATCCCCTCATCCGTAAGCAATGTAGCAATATAGGAAGGACTTTTTCTATAAAATGCCAGCCGATAAATAAGCTGCGCCACCTCAGCCTGCTCCGGTACGATTTGCGGAGTATTATCATTCCCCTTCTCAAAACCAAGGAAATGCTTGTAAGGCATATTCACCTTACCGTCCGCAAACCGCTTTCTTTGCCCCCAGGTAACATTTTCAGAAATGGAGCGGCTTTCCTCCTGAGCCAGCGAAGACATAATAGTAATAAGTAATTCCCCCTTGCCATCGAGGGTGTGTATGTTTTCCTTTTCAAAGTAAACTTCAATTCCCTTTTCTTTGAGCTTACGCACCGTAGTTAAAGTATCCACCGTATTTCTGGCAAATCGAGAGATAGATTTTGTAATAATAAGGTCAATTTTCCCGGCCAACGCATCCGCAATCATATTATTAAATCCATCACGTTTTTTCGTATTTGTAGCCGAAATCCCCTCATCCGTATACACCTTCACAAAATCCCATTCCTCCTGCGCCTGAATATACCGGGTATAGTAATCCACCTGCGCCTCATAGCTCGTAAGTTGCTCCTCACTATTTGTAGATACACGGGCATAAGCCGCCACCTTTTTTCTAGCCTCCATACTAAGTACATTAAGTGGAAGCTGATTCTGCTTAGCCGGAATAACCGTAACAGCCCGAGCCGTCCTTACAACTGTTCCCGTAGGCATAAGCGCGCCCTCCTTTCCTCATTCCCTTTCACAGCATATTCCCTCGCCAACTGCCTATTTTCCTCATTCCAGCTATAACGGCGGGAGACATTTTCCCAAGTACGGGTAACGGTAGAGCCATTATAAAAAATAAAGATAAGGATACCATTCTCCGGTACTTCAATGCGCTCTATCCGCTGTAAAAATAACTCATCATCATATTCCGGAATTCCCAGAACATTTGCAATCAGCGGAAAAAGAATCTTCTCCGGTATCTGCTTAGAAGGGCAATATTTTTTCCCCTTCCTATTAAAAGTCTGGCATATCCAAATATAATGCTCATATTTGCTTCCACCATTAGCCTTCTTCCTTTGAAAATGTGCGCCACATTTACCGCAAACTATTTTACTGGTAAGGGCCGTAGACTTCATTTCTCCCGGAGGTGCATAAAAATGGATAGCCCTATTAATGCGCTCACCTTGAAGTTTCTCAAATACTTCCGGCTCAAAAACTGCCTCATGATTTCCCTCAACAAAATATTGCGGTAATTCACCCCTATTTTTCTTTTTCTTCTTGGTAATCGGATCTTCAACAAAATACTTTTGAAGCAGTAAATTCCCCGCCAGCTTTTCATTCGACAGATAGCGCCTAATTGCAGCAGGATACCATTTCAAGCCTTTTTTCGTAGTATATCCCTCCTCATTGAGCGCAGAGACAATACTGCGAACACCAAGCCCTTTCATAAAATGCTTTGCCATCAGCCGCAATACGAAAGCCTCCTCAGGCACAATAGTAACGTCAAGGTTCTTTGATTTAAGGCCATAAATATAAATGCCGTTATGCAAACCTGCCTTAAAATTATTCCGTACCCTCCATTTGATATTTTCCGAGACAGACTGAGCCTCCTCCTGCGCATACGCAGCGAGGATAGTAAGTAAAAACTCACCATCCTCGCCATTCGTATGAATATTCTGTTCCTCAAAATACACATCCACGCCTATTTCCCGAAGCTCCCGAACCGTAATCAAAGTAGTAAGAGTATTCCGGGCAAAACGCGAAACAGACTTTGTAATAATAAGATCAATTTTACCAGCCCGGCAATCCGCAATCAGCCGCTGAAATTCAGCCCTCGCAGACTTCGTACCAGTAGTAGCCTCATCCGCATAGATACCAACAAATTCCCACAAAGGATTTTTTTGAATATATGCGTTATAATAACTAACCTGAGCGGAAAGAGAATGAAGCATAGCGTCAGTTCCCAATGAAACCCGTGCATAAGCCGCGACCCGCAGCTTTTTCAATTCCGTCCCACGGACGGCGAGCGGTTCAATTTTAGTAATTTTGCGTTGCATATAAAAGCCCTCCTTTCTGGACACTGATGTTATAGGAAGACACCCCAAAAAGAAAGCCTTTTCACAACAAAAAGCCCCCGGAAACCGGTTTGAATTTCTCCCTCAATTTCCCCTCAATATGAAAAAAATCCTTCTCATTTATCACATTTTGCCGAAGCATAAAACGGGCCACCGCCAGAGCCGCCTGATATTTCTTCTCCCGGTCAAACTGCTCCCTATTCATTGTCCTCACCCCCTCCGAACCGAGCTGCAATATAACAGGCATGGGAACAAAATTTTCTGGCACGATTACCATAGCTTTGAAATGATTTTCCGCAGCAGGAGCAGGTAAGAGAATAAAACGCTTTCCGATCCACCAAATCAGGATGAACCTTCCACCATGCGCGGCGGCAAGCCTCCGAACAGAATTTCCGACCCTGCCGCCCAGGCGCAAGAGACTGCCCGCAGTAACGGCAAAAGGCGCCTGTATCCTTAGCGCTCGCACCACTCAAACCATTCCGGCGGCAGAAGCTCTTAACCGTATTCTCCGAAAGCCCCATCCGGCCAGCTATCGTACCATAACCAAGCCCCTCCAAGCGCCAGAACCGAATTTTTTCCTTTTCTATCTCAGTCATGCTAAACTACCTCCATACAAAAAACAGCTCATAAAAGAGCCGTCACTATCATTGCGGAATTTTCAAAATCTGCCCGGCATAAATCAGATCAGAATTCAATCCATTCAAAGCCTTAATCTCCCTATACCGGCTGCCATTGCCGAGCTGGCCAACAGCAATTCCCCACAAAGTATCATTTTCTTTGACCCTATACTCAGAAGTAGAAGACCTCCCACGATAAACCACCGTACCATTCTCATCAAAAACCGAGTACCCGCTATTTTCATCCGCACAACGCTTCGCATGATCCAGCACCCGAAACGCCCCTTTTTGAGAAGCCACGTCCTCCCAGCATTTCCGCACCCGGTACAGACCGCCGCCCCCAGAGCCGCCAGAGATTATGGGATAAACTAATTTTCCAGCGCCATCAAAGACCGCATACCCCGCATTTTTTTCCGCCAGCGCTATGGCATTTTTCAAAACCCCAAACGCCCCAAGCTGAGAGCCCGAATCCCCCCAGCTTCTCCGCACCCGATACAAACCACTATTACCTCCGGTATTATCCGAAGTACCGGCATTTCCCGAATTTCCAACAATCCTATTTAATATAGAAAGAATTTTATCCCCATATCCGGCCCCGGCAGCCCAGCCCTTCCCATGAGGATTCTCCCGAATCCCCAGCCACTCCACATAAGGAGCAGACCCACGGGCCACATATTGAAAGCGCGGATCAACACAAGAATTCACCAACGCCTCCTTACAGGCATAAGCCTTCAAATGCTGTACCTGCGCCCGGATACCCAACAGAGGCGAATCAAAACAATTCCCCTTCACGCCATTAGAAACAACCCCCATGCCACAGAAATTATTTTGCTCTAAAGTAACCGCAGAACCGGAAAACCCGAAATTCCCCGTTTCCAGACAAGACTGGGCAAACGCAATATCCCCCCGGACACCCTCAGCCGCACCCTCCGCAAGATACAGCGGCACCATATCCAAAACCGCCGGAGCCACCGAAACATTCACACCCCGGAGATACCCCCGCATTTGCTCCACCGAAGCCACCGCCGTACCCATAATTTCCGTACCTTTCCCAGAAACACCCGAATCTCCCCCAGACCGCTCCATGGCCTCCCGAACTGCCAGCCGGAAACCATTCATAGAGTATCCCATAGAAAGCCCATTCCAAAGATGCTCCGGATCACCATGATTAGACGCAATTCCCCGGCCATGACCCTCCCTATGGCTAATCACCACGCCATCCGCCATAGGGTCCAGCCCATATTTCCCACAGAGAAAAGCAAACAATTCCACAGCCGCCTCATACGTCCTATTTGCCACAGCCCGCGCTGCCGCCATATCCGAACAGGTAAAAGAAGAGCCCCCCGTATAGCGAATACAAGAAGGCTCACACATTTCCACCCCGATATGCGTATTATTTCCGCTGCCATTCCTGCCAGAGCCGCAATGCCACCCCCTATAATTCCATGGAAGCGTCTGATAAACCACGCCATCCGTACCATCAATAAACCCATGGACACAGGCCGTATCAAATCCGGGACTGTTCCAGCTATTGATGAAAGCAGAAGCCCGCGGCTGCGGACAGCCCACAGAATGAAGCATTAACCCCCGAACCTCTATTATCTTCCCCGCCCCATAACAGGGATTTTTCGTCAAAAAACTTTCCACCAATTTCATTTCAACCTCCATATCCGGACGAAAAAAGCACCTCTCTGGCGCTTCATTTGTCCTCCCTATGATCCTTTAACTGCTCCAATACATCCCTCAATTTCTGGGGCACCGGCAGACCCATAAGCGCCACATTTTCCAGAATACTAATTCCCTCATTCGAGAGATAAAAGAAAATCACCGCCGTGCGGATCACATTTCCATTTTGTATCACCAGACTATCAATCACACAGCCCACCGCTACCAGAAAGAAAATCACCACCTTCCGAGCAATGCCATGAAACCCCACCTGGCTAGAAAGCCTATGACCGATAACCGCCACCATCACCCCGGTAAGATAATCCACCACCACAAAAACAATGAGCGCATACAGAAAGCCGTCCCAGCCTCCCAAAACCGCACCCAGCACGCCACCCAGAGCAGTAAAAAAGCACTGCATTGTTGTAACAAATTCCTTCATATTTTCACCAAACCTTTCTTAATAAATAGTATGAAAAAAGCGGCTACCCACAGCGGATAGTCGCCAATTCCCCAAAATATTCCTGTACAATATTGTACAAACCGCAACATAAAAATTCGTCCCCTTTTTCCACAAATAATCCTTGATGAAACCCGCACTATGCTATAAGGTGGCAGGACATCAAAAATAAAAGGAGGACAAAAAGTATGAAAACAAAAACCATCAAAGTAATCTACAGCACCCGCCAATCACGGAACAATCAGCCACTTCCTAAAATACAGATAGAAGGCAACTGGCTAGAAGCCCTCGGTTTTCATGTCGGAAATCCCTTGCAGGTAGAATATGAAGAAGGCTCTATTCATATCCGCACCCTAACCGAAGAAGAATTAAACGCAAAAAAACAGCAGGAACTTCAAGCCGAGCTAAAAAATAAAACCATAGAGCTAAAAAATATAAAATCCAGCATAGAAACCGTATCTGCCAGCCTGCGCAATGCCGTAAAATCTCAGACCCCATCCCATCCGCAGCCCGCAATGGTATGCGAACCCCACCCCCCCTTTACAGACAGCCCTAATTCAAAAAACTAAGCACATTTCCAAATTTCTGCCGGTATTCCCCAGCCCATCCCCAACAACTAAATATCCATTACAATTCTTCCGTCAGCGTATAAGTAATCTTCATGGTTTTATCCACGGTCTTTACTATCGCTGACGAAAGGTTGTTCACAGAAGCAAGATAGGGCGTAAGCAGATACATAGTACGGTATTCCTTTCCATAACTCCCTCCCCAGCCCAGCAAGAAATTCTTATATTGAAACAAAGGCGTAGCCGCATCATTCAGCCGCGCGCTCCCCTGAGTACGAATCACCGTATCCTCAACCGTAATCTGGAAATCCCCGCCCACAATCAAATCCCCGATCAGCATCATATACACCTCACAGGTTCCCGTCTCACAAAGCGGTTTCCATTTTGAAGTGAACCCAAACGCAATCAGCGTCACATCCGAAGAATTCCCGATATTAATTTTATAAATCCCCTTCTTATTATTAGCCAGCACATACAAATAACCATTCCGCACACAACATTTCACCACCCGCTCCGGATAAGAAGAACTCCCATCCCGATTTCCCACATCCATCAGCTTCGCATTAGAAAGCGTCCATTCCCCCTCCGTAAAAGAAAAATCCTCCTTTGAAATCTTAATCCACACCATAACAGCATTGCCCGAAGAATTCCCCTCATTAGAAAAGCCATACCAAAAACCGTCCTTCCCATCCATAAACTCCCCATATTTTGTATAATCGCCAAGAAACTTAAAAACCTCTGTAGTAATCGTATGATCCTCCAAAACCGTATAAGTAGAATCATCCAGCCTTTCATTCAAGCCCACATCAAAAATCGGAATTCTGATTTTCCGAACCCGGACGCTGGAATCCGCAGAAGTAATAGAATAAAGCACATTCCCCTCAAAATCCACCTCCACCGTCTCAAATAAAACCATCTTTTTTGCATTTGAAATATTATCAATATCCGCTGCTTTCAACAGTAAAAATGCGCTGCCGTCCCCCACAAGGCTCCCAAATCCATTCTGCCCGCCCAACGCCCCGGTAAGCGCCACAGAAGCAATCGTTCCATTTCCCTGACTAGGCGTAAATTCCCAGACAAACTTATACCCATTCTCCAACGCCTTACTTTCCACCAAATTCAAACTCCCCCTAGCCAAATTCGAGGTAGAATTCACATTATTAGAAGCATAAGCCACCGGCAGATTATCCGACCCCACGTAAATACTATCCGCATTTTCCTCCAAAGCCTTAGAAAACAGCAGAATACCGCCAATCATATTCGGGCAAATCGGCAGCAACGTATCATTCCAAAGAACCGCGTCGTCATATTGCCCGCTGGCCGCATAAAAAATCCCCATAGGATTCAACCCAAGAATATTGTTCACCGCATTCGTAACCATATTTTCCTCAGTAAAGGTTTCCACCTCCGAAGTATTCACATCCGTAAGCTCCACAACCATATTTCCCTTTAATTTCATTCAATATCGCCTCCTATCACAATTCCACCGGACGGCAAAAAGCACCAATTCCCGTCCTGCCCGAAACCACATCCGCATACCCGCGCACCACCAGCTCCATGGTTTCCGTTTTCAGTTCCGCGCCAAACGCCCGCATTTTCAGACCACCGCCAACCGAAAAGCCAGAAGCCGTTTCCTCAATATTTATTTTCCCATCCCAGGCAGCAGCGGCAGCCATCGCCTGCCCGCTGATCGAAGCGATACAGCCGCCAACCTCCACCGCGCCCATACCGTTTTCCATGCGCAGATACACATTAAACGTATTGGTAACATTCGGCACCAGCCTCTCAATGGGGTAGTAGAGCGATAAAATATGCTTTCCGCTGCACCACGTCTCCACCGGATAATGAAACAGAATTTCCTCCTCATTCAATTCAAAGGTAACATAGCAGCGAACCCGCCCGTCCGCCGTCCATTTCACAGGCAAATCCACATCCACCGAAACCTCCATCGTAGAATCCCCGGTATCCCCAGACCCGCCCGGAACCGGAACCACCACAACCCCCTTCGCATTAGTCACACATTCCTCCGGCACCGCCTCCGCATCCACAACCACCTGCCCGAAAAACTGCACATGGTTTTCCTCCCTGGACGCAAACTCAATACTAATTACCCGCACATTCTGCTCCCCAATCCGATAAGCAGAAGCATTCGTAAACGTATGAATTCCAAGTTTACCTGCCTCAATCTGATTCAGCAAACCCGAAATATTTTTATCACTCTTAGACTTAGCCCCCGCCAGCCGCGGATTTTTCCCCACACATTTCAAACTATGCTTACCGCCAATCCGACAGGTAAACGCCGTAACACAGGCCATTTGCCCCTCCCCGGCCTGGCCGCCGGAAAACAAAAGCACATCCCCCAAATCCAGCGCCGGATTCCCAATCGTATCCGAATCAAAAGGCACATAACGGATCACAGACAAATCATTTAAAATATTCCGGCAGAGCGTTTCCCGCGTTTCATCCAACCCAAACTGCAAAAGCGGGTTCACCCCCAAATTCATCGTAAGCCCGTCATCCACATCCAGCGCATAATATTCCGCCATCTGCGTCCGCAGATTCGTAGAACTAACCGCCGTATATCTAGTAACAAAATCCGAAAAGCTGCTGGAAAACCTATGCCGCTGCCGAACCTCCATCACCGGCACAGCCCCATATTTCCGCAGCTCCAGCCGTCCGTCCCTATTTATCACAAAAAAACCGCCCAGCACCTGAGCCGTAAAACAAAGCACATCCCGATAGCTTTCAATATCATTCTCCGTATAAATCGAAAGCAATTCCGATCCATTCGCCATCCCCTCAATTTCCGCCCGCGTATGCGCCAATTCCACATGACACGCCTTACAGCAAAGCGCCAGAAAATCATAGGCCGTACCCACCGTTTCAAACCCATTGAAGCTCCTATCAAAACGGAGCATAAAATCAAACCCCTTAATTTCCAGACAATGCGCCGTCCTATTTGCCTCACTCACCTCAAAAATCCCCATGGGAATTTTTTCATACGCCCCATCCGAAAGCCGGAGAGAATAAAACAACTCCACCAAAGCCCCCTCCAACGTATACCGGTCAATCCGGGAAAACAGAGTAATCCCCATTTCCGCCGCATACACCGACCCCAAAGTAAGCTCCGTACTATCACAGCATTGGGCGGAAATATAGCCGCTCCCCTTCACCATATCCCCCTGGCCGAACTCATACACAGCCCCCGCCGCAGTAGTAATCCTCCCCGTCCAAAAATACCGCCGGGTATTTTCCTGCACCGCCTGCAGGAACGCCAAACTAACCGGATACACGAAAACACCCCCTAAAATTCATGCAACACAAACGAAACCGACCACAGCCCCTTAAACGAAGTATCCCTTTCCAGCTTCGCCTGAAAACCGTCCACATACATTTCCGCCCGCCTATGCTCCAACATCTCTGTATCAAAAAAATCCACCACAATTTTTTCCTGCTTAGAATAAAAGCTCAACCTTTTCAGCCAAGCAGGACTAACCGAGAAAGTCACAGAAATAGACACAACCCCAGCGCGCACCACATCCCTATGCACAGTCCCCGCCTCCGTTTCCCCGCCGGAATCCGCCTCCACCGAAGAAAGAGACAAATCATAGGAATCCGGCAGCGGAAGGGCAGCGCCATCAAAAACAAGATACTGCACAAACGCCATAATTACCTCCCCCCGCTCCGCAAATTCATCCTATTTTGCGCATTAACAACCACCTCATCCAACAGCGCACCGCCAAGATACACCGGGATCACAATATCCCCGCCAGACCCGGCAAGCCCGCTAAGAGCCTCCGTAATCCCGGCCACAATGCCGGGCACCATATCCGCCGAACCGGCAGCAGTAGAAGAATTGGCGGTAGCATATTCCAGCGCCCCCATTTTCGGGCTAACCACCATATCCGCAGCCAGACCGGCCACAGCCTTTTCCACCAGACCACGGCTCCTATCAATCCCCCGAGCCAGACCCGCCATAAAATCCGGCATCCAACTTTCATATTCATGCAGCGGCCCCTCATCCGGCACAGAGAAATGCAGAAACGCAGCAATTTTATCCGCGATACTCCGCACCGCGTCCACCACATTCCCCACCGCGGCACGGATACCATTGGCAATCCCATTCACAATATCCGCACCCCAATTCCAGGCCGAAGAAGCAAGCCCCGTAATAAAACCTACCGCCTGATCGAAACCGCTCTTAATCGAATTATAAATGCCACTAACAGTAGACCGAATCCCATTCCACATGGCAGTAAAGGCATTCCCCACAGCCGTTTTCAACCCATTCACCGCAGATGACACCGCAGAGCAGATACTATTCCACACATTCGTAACCGTAGAGCGAATCCCATTCACGATAGAAGCCACTGCATTTTGAATCGCACCCCAAACCGAAGTAACCACCCCATGAATGCCATTCACCACCGAAGTAATGACCGTCCGAATCCCATTCCAAGCCCCCGTAAGGAAACCAGAAATAGCCGTAACCACAGTAGTAATCACCGTTTGAATCGCGTTCCACACCGTAGAAATCACCGACAAAATCCCATTGACAATCGTAGTAACCGCCGATAAAATTTCATTCCAGACCGTACTAACCACCGTATGAATCGCCGTAAGCACCGTACTAATCACCGAGCAAATTGAATTCCATGCCGCAGTAAGAAAATCAGAAATAGCCGTGACAACCGTAGTAACCACGTTTTTTATTCCATCCCACAGCCCGGTAAAAAAAGCGGCCAGAGAATTCCACACCGTCTGAGCCACCGACACAATCCCATTCCAAGCCGCCGCAAAAAAATCCTTCAAACCATTCCAGACAGCAACCGCCGCCGCTTTGACATTTTCCCACAGCCCAATCCAAAATTCCCGGAACCCCTCACAATGCGTCCAAAGATAAATAAAAGCCGCCACCAGTGCCGCAATCGCCGCGATAATCAAAACAATCGGATTCGCAAGCATCGTAACATTCAAAGCCGCAAAAGCCGTTTTCACCGTATTGATCACCCCGGCAATCTTAGGCACAATCGACATAATCGTACCAACCGCCGAAATGACTTTTCCAACCACAATCAGCACCGGCCCAAGAGCCGCCGCCAGCAGGGCCACCGTAACCACGGTCTTTTTCGTCCCCTCATCCATGCCATTCAGCCAATCCACAAACTGCTGAATCCAGCCCACAATCGCGCGGATAGCAGGCATCAACAGCTCCCCGAAAGAGATCGCCAATTCCTCAAGCTGCGACTTCAAAATCGTAAGCTGCCCCGCCAAATTATCCTGCATAGTAGCCGCCATTTCCCCCGACTTCCCATCACAATACGCAATCGCAGAGCTTAACTTATTAATATCCCCCTCCCCGGCGTTCATCAGAGCCAGAAAACCACTCATGGCATTTTTACCCACAAGAGACTCCGCCGCAGCAGCCTGCTCCGATTCCGACAAGCCAGAAAAAGCTAACCGGCAATCCGCCAGAATATCCGACAAATCCCTCATGCTCCCGTCCGCGTTCGAGGTAGCCACCGTAACCTCCCCAATACTATCCCCACAGATTTTTACCTCCCCGGAGAGGTTTGTCATAATCGTTCGCAGAGAAGTCCCCGCCTGCGTAGACTTAATTCCCGCATTAGCCATCAGCCCGATAGCCTCCGCAGTATCCTCCGCCGAAAATCCAAGAGAACCCGCGATAGGAGCGCAGTATTTAAAGGTTTCCCCCATCATGGACACATTCGTATTCGCATTAGAGGAAGCCGCCGCCAGAATATCCGCAAAATGCCCCGAATCCGAGGCAGACAACCCAAAAGCCGTAAGTGCGTCCGTAACAATATCCGAGGTAGTAGCCAAATCCTCCCCCGAGGCCGCCGCAAGGTTCATAATCCCCTCAATACCCGAAAGCATATCCCCGGTTTTCCAGCCAGCCATCGCCATATAATTCATGGCCTCAGCCGCCTCCGAAGCCGAGAACTTTGTATTTGCCCCCATTTCACGGGCCTTCTCCCTCAAAGCCTCCAAATCGCTCCCCGTAGCGCCGGACACCGCCGCCACCTGGCTCATAGCCGAATCAAAATCCGCAGCCGTTTTCACCGCAGCAGCCCCAAGAGCCGTAACCGCCCCGGTAACAGGCAGGAATTTCTGCCCCACAGAAGAAATATTCCCGCCCAGCGCCTGCAATTTATCCCCGGCAGCGCCGATTTTTTGAACAGCAGTAGCCGACGAATTTGCCTGCTCCTCCAACCGCCTAAGCTCATTTTCCGTCTCAATAATTTCCCTCTGTAAAGCATCATACTGAGCCTGAGAGATCGTCCCATTGGCAAGCGCCGTATTCGCCTGCTCCTGGGCGGTTTTCAAAGTTTCCAGCTTCCCCCTCGTCTCCTCAACCGCCTGCCCCAGCAGCCTATGCCTCTGCACCAGCAAATCCGTATTCCCCGGATCGAGCTTCAACAACTTCTCCACATCACGAAGCTGCGCCTGAGTATTCCGAATTTCAGAATTTACCCCCTTCAAGGCAGTTTGGAGCTTCGTAGTATCCCCGCCAATCTCCACCGTAATGCCCTTAATCCTATTCGCCATGAGACACACCTCCCTCCGAAAAATGGGCATGAAAAAAGCAGCGTCTTCAAATAAAGAAGATACTGCCCTAAATTTTTACAAACATTTCCATATAATTTTTATGCCTATTGTATTACAATAGCTTGTAATACGCATACAATAATGATATAATGAAAACAAATAGAAGACAGAAAGGAGAGAATTTCATGGCACAATCAACCATAACCGCACGAGTAGACGAAAAGGACAAAGCCAGCTTTGACGCCTTTTGCTCCAATGTCGGCCTAAACACCTCCACAGCCATCAATCTATTTGTGAAAGCAGTTTTACGCGAAAACCGAATTCCATTTGAAATCACACAGGCCACCGATCCATTTTTTTCAGAAACCAACATGGCCTATGTAAAAAAATCCGTCCAGGAACTCCGGGCAGGAAAAGGAACGGCGCACGAACTGATCGAGGTAGAGGATGAGTGAAAAAATCTGGTCAGACGATGCCTGGGAAGACTATATCTATTGGCAGACCCAGGATAAAAAAACAATCAAACGTATCAATCAGCTAATAAAAGACATTGAGCGCAACGGCTGCATGGAGGGCATCGGAAAGCCCGAACCATTAACCGGCGACCTGCAAGGCGAGTACAGCCGCCGCATCAACGACAAAGACCGGCTAGTCTACCATATGGAAAATGGCCGCATCTACATCGCGCATTGCAGAGGACATTACGGAGACAAATAACCCCACAGAATCCCCGCCCATTCAATTTCCCACAGCAGGAGAATTGACCGGGCGGGGATTTCATGTTTGCACTTCGGTTAACAGTCAAAAAGAAAGCACCGGCTACTCTTAACCGATGCTCGCCAAAACTATAAAATTATATTGAAGAAACGCAATCCCATCCGGTAAATTTAATAGACAATAGATAAATCATCCTTATTAAAAAATACCGAAACCCCGCCATATCCATATTTCCATTCCTTAAAAACAACCGCCTCAATAGAATTCGTATTTCTATCCGGGCCGCCCCTGCCATACATACCGGTAGGGCCAATCGCCAGAACCAACATACCATCATCCAGCTCCACAATCTCATTACCCTTATCAACCGGAGCATTACCACTAACCCCATGATATTCCCCGATAAAATATCCAGCCAAAATCGCTTCATCTAAATCCGTACATGTCCAATAAGGCTTGGTAAGAAAATTGCTAACATTGATATAAAACTCCTCGCTATGATCCAACCTTTCCACAAGCAAATACCCAGAATAACCACCGTATCCCTCATGCTCCAATTCCTGAGATTTTACGACCACCTCGGTTTTATGCTCAACAGCCCCATTTTCCACATAAGAATTCCCCTCTTTTCCATAAACAGGCACAGACCAGGGCGTTTCCGTAAACGAATCAGTCTGAGTAAGAGAATATTCATTATATGGAATAACAACATACCCAATCACATTCTCATATTCCGGTTCCTCCCGCCCGGAATCACTATGTCCGCGGCCCTTCAAAGTCTCATCCCGAACCCCGACATTTTCCCCCGCATTTGTATCATCAGACGAAGCCGCGGTAGAAGTGCCAGCCGTATCCGCATCCGGCTCCGACTGCTCATTTACAGTCTCAGAACCCACACTGCCATTTTCCAAAGCCTCCTCATGTTTCTCCGTATCCCTACTTTCAGATTCCACCGAAGCAACCGCCTCAGTATCCTTAGGAGAACTATCACCACATCCCGTAAATAAAGCCATAGACAACAAAATAGCAGATAACGCCACCGCCTTACATTTCACCATAAAAAACCTCCCGTTTTTATTTAAGATTTTTAATCAGAGCCATCTATTTCCACCAAGTAAATGAATTCCAGGCAAACAATAACCCCCGCTATTTTATAACGCTCAACCCGGACTAGCCAAGATATACATATAACCGTAAAGCAAAAAAGATATTTTAAAGGTCATTTAAACTGGGATATTTACTGATTCAGTAAGATGACAAAGAAGAGTATAATTCATTTTACTCTATCCATCTCAAATAATCAATATCCATTCTCCCAAATTTCTCAGAAAGCATCAAAATCACTTTGCGAAGCCAGCACCGCGTACTTACATTCATCATTCCGGCTCTCCGCAAACATATCATTCACCATGCCAATCGTAAGCAAATCCAAATCCCGGATAGAAAGCCCTAACTGCACACAGCGCAGCAGAAACAGCGGCGTTGTCATTTTTCTATCTGTCGGACGAAGTTTTTTTTAGCCGCAACATCCGTCTGCACATTCAGCCCCCACAGCTCAATCAACTGCGGAAGCACCTGATAAATCGAAAATGTCCCAAACCCGTCCAGCCATTCCTCCGGCGTATCCGGGATAGAAGAATCCGCGTGCCGGGCCATGATATAAGCAATATTTTCAAACATCTCCAAAGAAAACATATCCAAATTCGACTGCCCCTCATCATTCGCCCCCACACATTTTTCCAGCGCGCTCAAATCCTTATAAATATCCCTATGAAACCTCATCCGGTAAATACGCGGGATAGCCGCAGAAGCCCGAAAAGCCACCTCCCGGCCATCAATCTCCACCATTTTCGTCATGCTCATGCCAAAGCCCCCCTAAGCCTTATTTTTACCATCACCCGCAGAAACCACATCCGGCGCAGAAACAGACCGTGCCATGCGGTTAGCCGGGGCAGGCGTATCAGAACCACCGCTATCCTTCGGCGGCAGATAAACGTTTTTATACCAATCATTATAAACCGCCTCCGTAGTAGCGTCCCCCGTCCGCGCCTTCACATAGCCATTGGCAAGCGGGGAAGCAGTAATCGCCAAAGTTTCCGTCTGCACCTCAATTTCCTCCTCATTGGTCTGCGATTCAATATTCGGCCTCGCCGCCGAACAATGATACAAAACATGGCGTATCTTTTTCACATCCCCATCAAACTCAAAAAGCAGCGCAAAATTCTCCGTCTCCGCATTGGCGTTCTCCACCAACACCTGATTCGTATCCAGCGCCTCCCTCAGCACATCGGTACGGAAACTTTCAGGCACCATAGCCAGCTCCAAATCCCCCTCATACCCCATATTATTGCTGATCGTATAATACGCATAGCCATCCGCGTAAAAATTAGAAGGCTCCCCATTGGGATCAAGCGAGAGAGACACCGCGCCCGGCATCGCCACCGGTGCGCCAAACGTAACCTCCCCGTCCTCCCCAAGAGAAAGAAGCGCATAATGCACATTACAAATATTAAACTTCACCTTATTTTTCTTAGACATTCCAATCCCTCCATCAAAGAACGGACATATCCCATCCGCCCACACTATTTGCCAACAAGCCCCGAAGCCCCATCCATGCCCCAAGTAAACAGATACAAGACCTCATACAATTTTTCGCTATCAATCCATGTTTCCGACTTCCCATAAAAAACCCCATGCAAATCCAGCACATTTTCCAGAGCCAATTCCGCCGCCAAATCCTTCCTATCCGTATACAGCTCAATCCGCACCTCATTTATCTTAAAATACACCCTGCCATCCGCAGAAAAATGAACGCTTCCCGGCAGCATATAACAGACAAACGGCGGCTCCGGAGCCTCCCCCTCAGCAAAATGATCATAAGCAAAAGGGAAACCCATTTCATTCAGAATAACAAGCAACTCCTCCATCACATCTAACCCCTAAGCGCCCTTTCAATTTCCTGCTCAAACACCCGCACCGCCGAAGCCTCCGCCGGAGCAATATGCGCCTTCCCCGGCACGCGCCCGCCGCCGCGCTTCGCATGGCCGAATTCCAGCAAATGCGCCAGCCAGTACCGATTCCTCGAATACACCGTAACCTCCAAAGAATCCGCCGTCTCCCTCGTATTCCGAACCGCCCAGCTTTTCCCATAAGCCCCCGTTCTTTTCGGCGCATGATCCGCAATATCCCGCCGGACAGCCGCCCCCGCCCGTTTGACAGCCCCCTTCACCTCATCAGCCGCCAAATCCGCATATTCAACAAGGCCCTCCATAACCGCATCCGCCAATTCATCAACCCGCACCAAATTCCCCATATTTACCGCCTCACCCTCCGGCATTTCAATTTCAAAGCCCTATTCCTAAAATTCAAATGGTCGATAGAAAGAATATCGTACAATTCCCCCCGGAAACAAATACGGAACCCCGTACAGGTAACAGCCGCCACCGCCCGGCAGAAACGCACCGTAAAATGAATATCCACCTCCGGGACAGTAAGACCGGCCACCGCCATTTCTCCGCCGCCAGAGCCGCTAACCGTAGCATGGCAGGAAAAATAATCCCGCCAGACATTCATGTGATTTCCAATCCCATCCACCACAGCCTCATTTTTTTGAAACATAATTTTAACATTCAGCGCAGCAATCTCCATCAGAATTCCTCCCTCCGGACACCAGACAACAGAGAGCGGAGCGTAAGCAACAATTCCCCATGATCCGCCGCCTCCCTATGCTCATACAAATAAGCCACAGCAAACATCACGGCGGTTTTCGCCAGCTCCCCATTTTGAGAAAAATCCAACTCATCCGAAACACGGGACACATCCATACAAATCCGTCCAGCCGTATCCACCAGGCCGCCAATCAGCCCGTCCTCATCCCCATGATCCACACGCAGATATTCCTTCGCCTCATCCAGCGAAACCAGCATACCATCACCCCATTTCAGGAAAGAAGCGCCGCCCAAAAGCAGCGGCGCATCCAGCCAACTATCAGGCCGCCTTCTGCTGCAACACCTTCACCGCCTCCGGCAGAATCAATTTACCATCCACACGCTGGGTAGCCAAAAAGCCCACCTGCCCCGTAGGAGCAAACAATTCACCCAGGCGGCGGAAAGAACGCCCCTGCCGATCCGCCACCCAATAATAAGACAGATCGCCAAACAGCACCGACTTTTTCCCCGCCTCCAAAGCAGGCATAAAAGCGGACGTATACACCGGACGGCCCAGCAACGTATCCGGAGTGGTGGCAGTAAGAGAGGGCTGCCACAGATATTGCCCGTTGCTATCCTTCAATTTCCGCAGCGCCTTCACCGAAGCGTCATTCATAAGAAAAACCGCATTTTTCCGGTACGGCGCTTTCAGAGAATAAAACAAATCAAACACCTCATCCGCCGTAAACGCCCCGGCAGCAGCCGCGGTAACGCCAATTTCCGCGCCGCCCGTATCCGCCAGAACCCCCAGCGGTTTCCCCGTGCCATCGCCGGTAAAGAAAGCCTCCTCCTCCTTATTTCCAATCCGGCGGGCAAATTCACGGGAAACATACGCCTCCAAATCAAACACGCTATCCCCCAAAAGCTCCTCCGAAACCTTAATCATCGTACCCAGCTTATAAGCCCCGATAGAAACCTGCCCAAAGCCATCATCGCTCTCAGGAATCGCGCCCTCCTCATCCACCCAGGAAGCCGTCCCCTTAGAAGCCACCACCGGAATTTTCCGGTCGCCGGAGCTGGTTTGAATCACATGGGCCAGAGTACGGAAAATATTCTGCTCCTCCAACGCCTCCACCAAAGTGCGCTCAAATTCATCCGGCACCAGAAAACCGCCCTCCGAATCCGTCCCAACCTGCAACGCATTCATCACCTCATGGGAAGGCATTTTGCTCCGCATCGCGTTCCAGAAAGAACGCCGATATTCCGCCGAAGCCCGGCCAACAGCCTCCCCCGCAGAAAGGGCAGCAGGCTTCCCCGTAATCGGAGTATTCACCGGCAGAGAAAGCTCCGCGTCCAGCGCCGCCTGCCGCTCCAAACGGTCAATTTCCTTTCCTAAATTAACCACGTCCGCCTCCATTTTTTCATAAGCAGCCACATCCTCCGCCCCAAGCAGGCCGTCCGCCCCGCGCTTAGAATCCAGAAAACTTTTCGCCGCCTCCCATGCCTTCGCACGTTTTTCACGCAATTCTAAAATCTTATTCATAACCGTCCTCCTTAAAACTTCAATAAATTAAGCCGATCATAAAGCGGCTCCACACAATGTTTCCTATCCCTATTTCCACCCGGCAGCTTATCCAACAAACAATTCGTAACTGCCCGCCGGGAAAATGCAAAACTATCCAATTCCGGCAGACCATCCTCCCGCCCGCCAAACAACAGATCATCGGCAAACCCCAGCTCCACCGCCTTATGAGCGGACAGCCAGGTTTCCGCATCCATCAAATGTGAAAGCCGCGCCCTAGATAACCCCGTTTTTATCTCATAAGCATTAATAATCGACTCCTTCACCTCACCTAACATGGCAACCGCCCGGAGCATTTCCACAGAATCCCCAACCGCCACCGTAAGAGGGTTATGCACCATCATAAGAGCCGTAGGGGCCATTAAAACCGTAGTCCCCGCCATGGCAATCACACTAGCGGCGCTGGCCGCAATGCCGTCAATTTTCACCGTAACCGCGCCCCTATAATCCATGAGCATACTATAAATCTGCGAAGCCGCCACACAATCGCCCCCAGGGCTATTAATCCAAACCGTAACATCCCCCGTACCCGCCATCAATTCAGAGCGGAAAGCCTCCGGAGTAATTTCATCATCAAACCAGCTCTCCTCCGCAATCGTACCATACAGATAAAGGGTGCGGCCCCCATCCAGATTCCGCACCCAATTCCAGAACCTATTCACCAATCGAACCTCCATTCCCATTTCCATTCATACCGCCCAGACCGGCAAAAGCGCCCGCATCCGCCAGCTTCGTCATCGCCCCGTTCACCAGATACAGATCACCACCCGCATCCGCCGGAATCCGGTCAAGATTTTCCAACTCTCGAATATCATTCGCACTCATCCAGCCATTCTGCCGGGCCACCGCATACCCATTCATACGGCTCTCATAATCCCCCCGCAGAAGCCCTTCCACATTAAAGCGGATAAAATACTCCCTTTTTTCACGCTCCGAAAACAACCGGCGCGCCATGCCCTGCTCCCAGCGCATCAGCCAGGGCTCCAACGTATATTTCACAAATTCCAAACTCTGCTGCTCAATATTGCTAAAACTAGACTTCTCCAGATCACCCACCATATGAGGCGGAACCCGGAAAATCCGGGCAATCTCATCAATCTGAAATTTCCGCGTTTCCAGAAACTGCGCCTGCTCCGGCGAAATCCCAATCGGCTGATATTTCAGCCCCTCCTCCAAAACCGCAATTTGGTGAGAATTACCGCTCCCGCGAAAGAGCTTATTCCAGCTATCCCGCACCTTATCCGGGTTTTTCAACACACCGGGATGCTCCAACACCCCGCCCGGAGCCGCGTCATTGGCAAAAAACTTTGCCCCGTATTCCTCACAGGCAATCGCCATACCCACCGCGTTCTTCGCCATAGCAAGCGGAGAGTAGCCCACAATCCCGTCATAACCCAGCCCCGGAATATGAAGCACCTGCTCCGGCGGCAGATAAACCTGCCCATTTTCCGAACCCACCGGAGAATCATCCGATCCCCGCGTATACAGATAATACAGCCGCCCCCGGCTATCCCGGTCAACCGTCATTTTAGAAGGCATCAAAGGGTAAAGCCCAACCACCTCACCCCTGCCATTGCGTATAATCTGCGCATAAGCATTTCCATACAAAAGCAAATGCCCCATCAAAGTCTCCCGGAAATTAAACGAACTCATTTCCGGATTCGGCTCATCATGCAACAACAGATACAGCGGGTGATCCAGCGCCTTTTCCTTTCCCCCATTTTCCCCATACCGGTACACATGGAGCGGAAGCCCCGCCACCGCCTCAGACAAAATGCGGACACAGGAATACACCGCCGTCATCTGCATAGCCGTCCGCTCATTCACCGCCTTCCCGCTGGTAGAACCCCCAAAGAAAAACGAAAACCGACCGCCACCCAGCGCATCCTCCGCCCGGCGCAAATCCCCCGGCTTATCCCGCGCCTGGAACAACCGGCTAAAAACACTCATAACAGCAAAAGCCCCCTTTCATCATAAACAGAAACACCCGTATCGCCGCCGCACCGAATCGCCCGATCCAGAGCCATAATCGCCGCCACCGCGCCGTCAATTTTTTCCGTAGACTTCTCCTTATCCGGTTTCACATTCCCCGCCGGATCAGTACGCACATGAATATTATCCATCATCCACCGCAGAACCGGATTCCCCCCATGAGCCAGCCGCCCCTCCAGCGTAAGCCGCATCAGCTCCTTCGTAGGCGGAGACATATCCCGGAACCCCTGCCCAAAAGGAACCACCGTAAAACCAAGCCCCTCCAAATTCTGAACCATCTGCGTAGCGCCCCAACGGTCAAAGGCAATTTCCAGAATATGATACGCCATACCCAGCTCCTCAATAAAAGCCTCAATAAATCCATAATGCACCACATTCCCCTCCGTAGTTTTCAAAAACCCCTGCCTATTCCACATATCATACGGCACATGATCCCGGCGCACCCGCAAATCCAAATTCTCCTCCGGTATCCAGAAAAAAGGCAAAATCACATATTTATCCTCCATATCCTCCGGCGGAAACACCAGCACAAACGCCGTAATATCCGTAGTAGAGGAGAGGTCAAGCCCACCATAACAGGCCCGCCCCCGCAACCCCTCCGGATTCACCGCAAACGCACATTTATCCCACAATTCCATGGGCATCCACCGTACCGCCTGCTTCACCCATTGGCACAGCCTAAGCTGCCGGAACAAATTTTCCTCCGCCGGATTCTGCCGGGCGCTATCGCAGGCCGCCACCAGCTTTTCCATTTCCACCGTAATACCAAGCGAAGGATTCGCCTTTTTCCATACCGCAGGCGAAGTCCAATCCTCCCCCTCATCCGCCCCATAAATCACCGGATAAAAAGTAGAATCCAATTTCCGCCCATCCAAAATATCCCGCGCCTTTTGATGCACCTCATAACAAATCGAATTCGTATCATTCCCCGCCGTAGTAATCAAAAAATAAAGCGGCTGCTTTCTAGCATCACCCGAGCCATGTGTCATCACATCATAAAGCTGCCGATTCGGCTGCGCATGAAGCTCATCAAAAACCACCGCATGAACATTCAGCCCATGCTTAGTATAAGCCTCCGCAGACAAAACCTGATAAAAACTATTCAAAGGCTTGTAAATCAGCCGCTTCTGTGATAACACAGGCTTAATCCGAGCTTTCAGCGCCGGACATTGCTCCACCATACCGCAGGCCACATCAAACACAATGGACGCCTGCTGCCGATCCGAAGCACAGCCATAAATCTCACCGCCATATTCCCCGTCCCCGCAGGTAAGCAAAAGAGCAACCGCAGCCGCCAATTCCGACTTCCCCTGCTTCTTAGCAATCTCCACATAAGCCGTATTAAACTGCCGGTATCCATTCGGTTTCACAATCCCAAACAAATCCCGGACAATCTGCTCCTGCCAGTCAATCAGCTCAAAATTCTGCCCATACCATTCCCCTTTGGTATGCTTCAAACAGCCGATAAACGCCACCGCCAAATCCGCCAGCTCCCTATTGTAAGAAGAACTATCCGCCATAAAGCGGGTAGGAGTATATTTCTTCAATTTCCGCAATGGCAGCGCCTCCCTTCTTACGGAAAATTCCATGAAAAAAGGAACCTCCCCAAAAGAAAGTCCCTTTTAAAGATAATATTTAACCAAACGCCTTTTTTTCTAAGGGCGCAGCCCATAAGCCAGCCTTTTCCAATAAATCCTGCTCATAGAAGCTCACCGCCTTCCAGAATCCGTATCCGATCCTCGCCGTAGACCACACCCAGCCCGGAACCACAATCCCAATCCACAAACACCGTCCCGGTATCGTCTACATGGTTCACTGTCCCCCTATCGCCGGGCTTTAGCCTGCTATAAGGATCAGCCATAGATACCAGAGCCACCCGCGTCCCCGCCGGATACCGGGCGCGAACCGCCTCTACAATCTCTTTCTTCGGAAAAACCATAGATACCGCCCCTTTCTTTTCATCTCGCAGGAAGCCAGCTCCCGCATATGCACCCCGGCGCTGTCAATATTGCACCAAGCGTCATGGTTAAACCGATGCTTCCCAATCCGCCCCAGCCATATCCCCCAAAGGAGCCTCCCGGCCTGCCGCGCCGCTTTCCCCATGTACCAGCGGTAAAGCTGCTCCACATTTTCCTCCTGATTAAACAGCGGCATGGAAACCGCCCTAAACCCGCATATCCGCAGAGCAATAGCAAGGCACTCATTGACGTATTCCGCCTCCGCAGCCTCCTCCATGGTAAGCCGCAGCCGCCAATCCGGCAGCCGGGCCAGCCTGCGGGCTGTACGCCGGATAAACCAAAGTCCCGCCAGAGAATCAGCATATTCGTCCTTTATTGCCATACCAAAAGCCCCCTTCCAATTTTGATGTCACACAGATTACCCCGAAAGGGCGGCGGTGGCAAGCCCCAAAGGTGAAAATACCGCCGCCTCATTCAGCCATTATGCCTTTTTCATGCACAACCCCTTCCGGGTAGTAATATGGCTAAATTCCACCTCACAGGTTCCGGCTATCATCCACCCATGCGCCATGAGATAGTGCAAGCTCTCCATAAGGCCGGTAGAATTATCGCAGAGGTTAAATTCCATGATCCCCGCCGCCTCAATGGTTTCCATGAAACCGTCCATATCCTGCAGGAAGGGCATATCGTCCACGGTAAGTTTAGAAAGTCCATAGTCATTCGTATTCAAGTAAGACATAATAGCGCGGTTCATACCGAAGCTCCCCGGTGCTTCCTTCCGGTCAGTATACTTTTCAATCAGGCTATTAAAATATGGATTGCTAAAGCTCTTTACTCTTTCTATCATTGTCATGTTATTGACCTCCTTTTTTGATGTGAGTGGAGATTACTCTGGAACATACAAAAAAGCAAGCCAGATATTTCTTTTATTCACTATTAACCAACCGGATAGCAGGCGGCGGCAAGCCATCATGTAACCCGTACCGCCTTCTCCCCGGTAAACTGCTCCCAGCGCATGACAATGAGATCACAATAAAGCGGATTATTTTCCATCGCATAACACCGCCGCCCGCTTTGCTCCGCCGCAATCAGCGTAGTCCCACCGCCCGCAAACGGATCAAGCACAAGCCCGCCCACATCAGCGTGCATTTTCATACACCGCCAGGGCAGCTCCACCGGAACCATGGGCAGCCCCTCCGACCCCGCAGGCATAGCCGCAATTTCCCAAACCCCGGCGTACCCCCATTTTCGGCGCTCCTCCCTAGTAAGACGCTTCACAAACCGGTAACTATGAGCCGCAAAAGCCGACACCCAGCCATATTCCTGCTCATTAACCTCCGCCGCATTACCATCACCGAAGGCCGCCATATATTCAAACTCCCCCTGGGGCTTCGCACTATTCAAATGCGCAGAACCGGCGCGGGCCATTACCCCCTGCTTTTTCCACACCCGAATCCAGAGCGGGCGGAAATTACAATCCGCAAACAGCTTAAGGCTATAAAATCCGGTAGGCTCCATATATTGAGAACCGGTAGTAAACAAATCATCCACATTCCAGCAGACAATATCCGCATACCGGCAGAGATTTTGAACCGCCGCCCCCATGCGGGAGAGCCACGGGGCAAGGCCGTCCTTCTTATATTCCGCCATAGAGACAACAGGCGGAGCCGTCACCGCACATGCAGCCCGTTCCATACCCATAAGCCGCTCCATATCCCCGGAATCCGTCCCATCGCCGCATAATAACCGGTGTCCGCCAAGCTGCCAAATATCGCCCGGTTCCGTAATACACCCGCCCGCAGCCTCAATATCCGCCTCCGCCTGCCCACGGTCAAAATCATCCTCCGCAGCCTCGGCAGAATAAAATTTATTCATCAGCGCGTCAATTTCCTCCGCATCAAAACCGGTAAAAGAAACATCAAAAGCAGAAGCGTCCAGATCCGCCAGCACCTCCGCCAGCTTCCCCTCATCCCAATCGCCCTGAATCCTATTCAGAGCCAGATTCAGCGCCTTCTCCCGATCCGGCTCTAAATCCACCACCACACAGTCAATCTCATTTTCCCCCATATCCAGCAGTACCTTCAACCGCTGATGGCCGCCCACAACAAAGCCGGTGCGCTCATTCCAAACCACCGGCTCTACAAATCCAAACTCCTCTATGGAGCGCTTCAATTTTTCATAATCCCTATCGCCGGGCTTCAAATCCCGCCGCGGATTATACGCCGCCGGATTCAGCCGCCCGGCCCTAACCTTCCGAATCTCCATTTCCGCCTCCTAATTCACCGGGCCTCCAGCCACAAACCGGGCAGGCACAGGGTTCCCCGGCCATATCAAAAATTTTTTCACAACGCGGGCAATATTCCCATTCATCCCACCGGTACTGCTCATCCACCCATGTATCCGGGCTTTGCCAGTCAACCGAATAAAAGCATTCCGCCGCAAATTCCTCCTGCCCATTGCACATATCAAGAAAATCCTGCCGGGTATAGCCATCATCAAAAAGCTCCGGCACATAACAGACCTGATCCAAATGAAGCAGAAACGCCTCCTCGTCCTTAAATATCCAGCCCTGCCCATAATATTCCCGGTCAATAACCGCCTCCCGGCCATCATTTTCCGGCGTATACCCGCCAACTTTCAAATAGGTTTTCCTCATAAAAAATTCCTCCACTTTCCAAAATGTGACGACAGATTACCAAACAAACCGCCCAAAAACAAGGAAATTAAAGGGAAAAGGATTCATAAGGAATCCCGATATATTCCAAAACAGAGCGCAGGCCAAGGCCGCCCGCCTCCCAATCCCGCATACAATACCGCCACAGCTTCGGGTGGGTATGCTGCAACCTTTGAAAACGGTTCGGCAGTCCATCCAAATGCGCGCCGTACATACAATAAATACAGCCGGTACGCACATAGCCCATATCATAAACTTTACAATACGGAACATCAAACCGCCTGATATATTCCCAAATATCATTTTCCAGCCAAAAAGAGAGGGGAGTAGAAATCGGGCGCTTCGCCTCAAACGCATTACAGCCGGTTTTCAGCCATTGCTGTTCCCGCAGGTGGCTTTCACAGGCCATCGTCCCCACAAAAGGAAAATTGCCGGTTTCCTTTGTATACTTTTTAAGAGGCTTCTTTTTCATCTCATTACAGCAGCCAGCGCCTATTTTAAAAGGTGCGTCCAGCAGATACCTCCACTGATCCGCCAGCTTAAACCGGGTACGTTTACCATCCGGCATAATTCCATAGAATTTTGACTGAAACACATTTTTATCCCCGCAGCGTATCCTATGAATCCATTCGCTCTGCTCCTTGCTAATCACCGGATAACCATGCTTTTCAATCACCTGCCGGAAAGTCATTTCCGGCCTGAGCCGCGTCACATTGGGAACCGATTTCACAAACTCCCGTATCTCAGGAAATTCCAGCCCCGTATCCGAAAAGACCGCCGGAACCTCCGGATAAAGGGAACGCACCAAATGAAGCAGCACGGTAGAATCCTTTCCTCCTGAAAAGCTCACATTCACCTGTCCGTTATAATGCTCATACCATTCCCGAATACGCAGCTTGCTTTTTTCAATTTTGACCTCCAACGGAAGCCTTTGAAACTGCTGTAATTGCCACCGCTCCATATCAATCCCCTTTCCTCTACCTAAAAGCGCGGAGGACGGATTTGCACCGCCAGCTCCCATCGGCTGATGGGCGGTCTGCTATTAGCCTACCCGCGCATAATGACCGGAAATTACTCCGGCGTAATTTTACTATGCCGCTCCGCCTGCGACACCTTCTCGCCCCGATACATCCCAGCCCCAAGCTCGTCAATCTTAGAAAACGGGATCACAGGCACCGTCAAATCCTTTTTCTTACCCTGATCTATAAAATAGATATACCGGAGCTGATAGCCGGAAATCGGCGTGGCCCCAACATAATCCAGATATTTCTTAAAATTGTACGTCCCTCCGGTCACATCAAAAAAAGTCAATCCTCCCAGCTCCTTCCGGGGAGAAGTAGGATTGCTCGCCAGCGTCATTTTATGGACGCGGCTCCCATCCGGCAGCTCTGCAAGGTTCAAATTTTCCTTAATGCCGGTAAGCACAAAATTAGAGGCCCGGTATATCGTACCGTCCCCACAGGAGCAGGCATCGGCAAAGCTGACAATCCATTTAATCTGCGGCGCATATTTTTTAATCAGCCGGATACTCATAGCAATCGCCCGACTTTCCGAATTGCGTGGAAGATAGCTGTCAAACGCCATCCGGTTCAATTCCAGAAATTCATTCCAGCCCGTACCCCTAACCAAACCGATAATCTTTGACTTATCCAGGCTCGGCCCATAAGACATTACCCCATGAAGCTGTCCGTCCAGAAACACCCCAAAATGCAGGGTACTGTTATTTACGACCTTCCCGCTATAATGGTGGGACTTCATAAATGGAGTTGCCACCTTAGCCGGAATCACCTTCATCACGATTTCCTTCGCCCGTCCCATTTTCCGCCTCCTTTCCCACATGACGCTCGGCCAATGTCATTTTTTCACCCCGGTACATCCCGGCTCCCAGCTCATCAATCCGGGAGTATGGAATCTCCGGCACCGTCAAATCTTTCCGTTTTCCCTTATCAATGAAATAGATATACCGGAGCTGATAGCCGGAGAGCAATATTCCGCCCGCCGCCTCCATATACTGGCCCCAGCTAAAATTCCCGTCCGTCACATCAAAGAAAGAATGCCCGCCCAACTCCTTCCGGGGAGCCAATGGGTTTGCTTCCAGCGTCAGCTTATGAATTTTGCTCCCATCCGGCAGCAGGCAAAGCGCCTCATTTTCCTTAATGCCGGTCAGGATAAAATTGCTGGCCCGGTAAATAGCCCCGTCCCCACAGGAGCAGGCATCGGCAAAGCTCACAATCCATTTCACATGAGGCGCATACCTTTTCAGCAGCTTAATACTCATTGAGATTGCCCGGCTTTCCGAATTGCGCGGAAGCACACTGTCAAAGGCCATGCGGTTCAATTCCAGGTATTCATTCCAGCCGGTTCCAGCCACCAGCGGAAGGATTTTAGATTTATTAAGGCTCGGCCCGTAGCTCATCACGCCATGAAGCCTCCCGTCCAGAAACACCCCAAAATGCAGGCAGCTATTATTTACCACCGTGCCGCTGTAATGATGGCGGCGCATGAAAGGGTTTGCCACCTTAGCCGGAATCACTTTCAGACTAATTTCCTTTGCTCGGCCCATTGCCTCACCACCTCATACACGCCGTTTCCTTTCCGGTTCTCATTTCCAAAGGTTTCCTGCACCTCGTCATGGGTATGGACATAATCAATACAGGCCGTAATCAGCTCCGCCTGCTTATCATGCAAAGTCAGGCTGATCTGCTGGTAGGGTTTCTTCTCCCCGGAATCCAGCGTGAATTCCTCGCCAAATTCTTCCTCGGAAATACTATCGAATCCAAAGATACTTAAATCCTGCGCTATATCCGCCAATTCCAGCGGGAGTAAATCCACATCCCATTCCGCCAATTCCCCGACCTTGTTATCCACAAGCCGGAAGGCTTTGATCTGCTCCTCCGACAATTCATCCGCTATCACGCAGGGGACAGATTTCAGCCCCAGCTTGGCCGCCGCCTTATAACGGGTATGGCCGGCAATAATTTCATGCCCGGCGGAAATCACCAGCGGAACCAGAAAACCGTACTGTTTAATACTAGCCGCCACCGCTTCCACGGCACTATCGTTTTTTCGAGGGTTATTTTTATATGGGTGTATCTCCTTTAATGGGAACTGTATGATTTTCATAAACCGCCTCCTAATTTAAACTATACTTTTAACCGCCGCGCCGGGCTGTCAAAAGTTTCTCCATCATGTCATCGTGCGGAGTAGTCCCTTTATACTCCGTAGAGCAATTCTCCCTGACAACCTGATAAATCTGATACCACAAGTTATTCGCCTGCTTGGAAAAACTCTGGCTCATGGCAACATATGGGGAAGGGATAGCATTGCCCGTAGTCGGGTGCTTTGCCAGAAAACCATACTCCGAGATTGCCTCCTCGCATTGTATCCAGCGAGAAATTGCCATGGCGTACTGCTCAACAATCTGCGCCGGTATTAAATGAGCGCAGCCTCTTTCACGAAGCCACGCCCATGTACGCTCATATATATCAACAGCCAGAAATTCTTTTCCATTTTTCTGCCGGGCCGCCAGATACTCGCGGGGCGGAGGCATCTGCTCCCCTTGCAGGTCTGCGGTATCCGAAAACTCCATGACCGTCAATTTCCGCTTACCCGGATTGCCCTCAACCAGCTTTTCCGATAATGCTTTTTTCTTCTGGCCTGCGCCAATCCGCGCGCCTCCGTGTCCGTTCGCCATCGGGCCGCCACCTCCTTATTAGAAACTGCGGGCTATATACCCCACTTGAAAGCGCGATTTTTCACGCGATACCCCGCGCCCGCTATCCGGCAGGGCAATCATGGAGATTTGCTCTCCCCCAGGGCATCAATCCGGCGTTCCCACCGGCCACCCTCGCGGGCCGTAATCTCGGAATGGCACGACTTACATAACGCCATGAGATTACTCTCCGCATGAGTGCCACCTTTTGACAGTGGCACAATATGATGCACTTCCCCAGCGGCTGTCAGCTTTCCAGCTTTCCGGCATTGCTCGCACAAAGGATGTGCAGCCAAATATCGGTCGCGAATCCGCTTCCATGCGCGGCCGTAACTCCGCCTGCTGGCCGGATCGCGTTCATGCTTGTTGTAGTGCGCCGTAATATTTTTCTGATGTTCCTCACAATACCGGCCATCTGTCAGCTTGGGACAGCCGGGATAGGAGCAGGGGCGCTTGGGTTTGTATGGCATAGCTGCCGCCTCCTTCAAGTCATAAAGAAAGCCCCCGCAGATTGTCCTGCGAAGGCACTGTATTTTTACTTTCGTTGCTATTGTAATACTATCAGATTTGCATGGTGTCTTTCTATGTCTTTTAGTGTCCTGTTTTACTTATTTCACTTGATAATTCAACAAAATAGAGGTATACTAAGGAAACATTTTTATTCGTGCTTCAAGAAACCATTAATTTTGTTATTATTAAATTCCAAACAGAGAAAGGAGGATTATCTCAGGTGGGATACTTCGATAATCTGATAAGACCAGCTTATGTCCAGTATGAAACTCAAAAAGAAGAGACTAATTTAAATTTTGAAAATGAAGCATCGGCTGAACATCGGGAATTAGCTCATCAAGATTTAACTGCTGCAAAAGTTTTGTTTAAAGCGTCAAAGGCTACTGCTACTAGCGATAGACGCATGAAAAAGGCATTAAATAGAAAAGCTAAACAAACTGCGATGGAATCTACAGAGCATTCTCAAAAAGCTATCATATTTGCCGATGATAGACATCAGAATATTAAGAATCCGGAGCTTCATGCGAAACTAGAAAAAACGCATAATAATAGCTTCATGCAACGTGAGCAGGAGAAAGCCGGGATAAATATCGTGGACAAAAATGATATACAAAAGCTAAATTCTTCTATACAAAGAAAAAATGGAGAAAAATCTCCTTACAATGGAGTTAGATTTTATAATCAAGAACTTGATGATGATTCTGTACAAGAAGCAATAGAAGTTGCAGAAAAGGCCGTTAACAATTTAGAAGAAAAAGTAAATCAAGATAAAGTTCAAACTGTTCATATAGGAAATACAGTTGTTAATTTTACACTTTAATCTTTTAGTTAGTCAGGGCGCATACCATTGTGGATATGCGCCTCTTCAGTTATTCAACCGCCGGAATAAAAGCAGTACACAATTCCAGCGCCTTCCTATGCAGCTTGTGCATATACCTCAAATCATAATCCATCTCCACAGCCACCTTCTCCCAGGAATAGAAGCATAAATACCGAAGCTCCAAAAGTGTCTGATACTCCGGGTTATCAATAACCTTTATCACTCCCATAATTTCCCGCTTCAAATCCACCAGAGTATCTATATCCGCATTGATTTCATTTTCCAAATCAATAATCTTCACAATAATCCCCTCCATGGAATGAACATTCCTGCTGCCACTCGGCGGCGTATTGGAGATTGTAGAGGTAGCCTTAGCAGCCAACGCCCGCAGGCTTCCCACCTGCTCCAACTTACTATTAATCCGCTGATCAATCCGGTAAGCCTGCCCAAGATATTCCTTTGCCGTCATAAAACCGCTCCTTTCCCCGCCAGCGCACATTTGACTTCATCCACCGAAGTCACCATAACAGCCACGCCGCCAGCGGCTCTCAATTTTTCCAGAGTTACCTCCTGCAGCCGGGTAATCCGCCCGCCGGGCTGCTTTACCTCAAAAGCATAAAACCCGCCATCAATGCAGGCAATAATATCCGGGATACCAGCCGTCCCATACATCCCGCCGTGGGTTTTCCACGCAAAGCAGCGGGGCAGCGTTTTCAGATACCGCAAGATTGCGGCCACAATATCTTTTTCCATATCCGCAAGGCAGAGCCGATGAACCGCAAAAACCGAGAAAACCGGGTAATTTCCACTCTCTATATTTTTTCTTTTATTTTAACAATATTTATTCCTCTGGTTCTTACACGCAAGGAATGGGAAAAACCCGGTTTTCCCGGTTCTGCCGGTCACGCCATCAGTCAATCTGCCTCCACACCTCCCTCCATAAATGAGATACCACGCCAGATCCGGCGCTTGGAGATATTATCCCGCCCGCGGGAGATCTCCGGGAACCCGGCTTCCAGCTCTTTATTGAAATTGGTCTGCGACACCGGTTTCATCCCGGCATTGCCACAATACTCCTTATACCGAAGAAACAAATCATCCCGAACCACAGAACCATCGTCCCCACATACACAGAACATTTTGGCAAAAGACAAAACGCTATTTGATTCCACCCGGTATTTTTCAAGCTCAGCCCGCGTCCTATCCGTTTCGCTGAACACATAATTAGCCGCCATCAGCCGTTTCAAGCCGCCAAGCGCCCACATCAAGATACCATCCCGTTCCGCCGCCAGCTTTTCCGCCAGATTCGGATCACGCTTCGCCTTAGGCACAGACTTCTCAAACCGGATAATGATAAGCCTCCGGTAAAAGCCCTCCGACCGATCCCCATAATTGCGGGGAATCTCATTGCAGGAAAACAAAAACCGGGCATAAGGCCGGAAAGAAAAAGGGTCTTTGTTCTTCCGCTCAGCAGTAATAAAATCCTCGCCGGTCAGCGCCTTAAACATTCCATTATCATCAATACTCTTAGAAGGCAAATCGGCAAAGATATTCGCCAGCTTCCCGAAAAGCTCCGCCTTATTAAACCGATCACCCAAATTCTGCCACGGGATATTCGATACATTTTCGCTCCCAAGAAGGATTTCCTGCACCACATTGAGCAGGGTAGACTTACCCGCATTGGGCGCGCCCACAAAGACAAAAGACTTTTGCGCCTTACTAACCGGAATCAGAAGATACCCTAAAATCTCTTGAACCAGAGAAATTTCCCTCTCCGCCAGCATACTTTCCAGAAACCGTAAAAATTGCGGGCAGGCCGCATCCGGCGCATAGGACGCTTTCAACTGAACCGTAGAAAAGTATTCCGGAGTATGGGCCTCAAACCCATCATCCAGCACATGATACAGACCATTTTTAAGATTAAGGACAAAAGGATTGCTATTGATTTCCTGCACCGGCTTCATCACCAGCATTTTCCATTGTCCCACCGTATCGTTAATCGCCTGCATGGAAACGGTTTTCGGAATCATCCGTTCCCGCACCCTGGCCGCCGCGGCCATATCCTCAGCTTCCCGGTACACGCCCTCCTGATAAAAGAAATAGCTGCTGGCCGCATAAAACGCCTCCACATTTTTCGCCAGATAATCCGCAAGCAGGCCGGAGAGAAACCGCAGGCCGCCCCGCTCGGTCATTTCATACCACTCCGGCAGGGCATAATCCTCCGCCTGCCGGTTCTCCCGATTCGCCGCATACGCCTTATACAAATCCCGGTGATAGGAAACCAGTGCCCGTATCTCCCCGGCTTTCAGCCGGAAATGCTCCCGCAGCTCATATTCCAGAAATGTCCCGGCATCCAACGGCTCCAAATTATAAAGCGCCTCCTTCACAAAACGCTTCGCCGCCTGAATATCCTCCACCGGAGATTTTTTCACCTCAATAGCGGCCAACATTTCCCGCAGCTCATCCAGCTCCATAGGCCGGTAGCAAAGCGCCGCCGGAGCCTTACAGCTACAGGAGCCGTCTAACAGCCGTGGACAGGAAAACCCCTGCTCCGCAATCGCCCTACAGGTAATGGGGCGCGTACCGCTTTGTAAGAAATGCCGGATTTTCTCCGCCGTTTCCGCCGACCGATATTTCGGGTAGCCGGAGGACAACTCATGGATAGCCCCCTCGCCGCCCTCAAAAACCGCCAGATTGGTAATCATGCTATACCAGTCATGCTCCGGGAGCGCCGCCGCATTTTCCCTGCAATGCGCCATAAAAGCACAGCGCTTCAAGACCAGAGAAAGCCCCTGCCGTGTTCCCTTTAACGGAACACCTGCTGCCGGAACCGTCTTCTCCTCAACCTGCGGCAGATATTTTTCCAATTCCGCCTGCGTATACCGGAGTTCCGGGCGGAAATGAATACATTCCACTAAAACCGGCTCCTCCTTACAATGATAGAAGCCTGGCAGACGAAGCACCCGGCTCTCATTGACACAGGCCCGATCACCCTGAAAATGGGTCGCAAGCCGCTTTTGCACCCGCCGGAAATCTGCCGTCATTCCATCCTTAATCAGCCAGTAGGTATGCAAAGATTTCCGGGTTTTCACAATGATTGACGGCTCTAACGGGAACGCCTCAATCCGTTTAAGCTGCTCCTCCAAAGAAAGCTCGTCACATTCCACAAACTGCGCATTAATCCGGGAAATCTCCCCGTCCTCATGCCCGCCAAAATTCACCACAAAATAGATACCCCGTTTTTTCTCATTATGCTTTTTGAGAGTATCCATAAGGCTGGGGATACCCGCCAGCGTTGTTTCCAGCTTAGCCCCCTTAAAAGTACCAGCCTTTTTATCATCAAATACCCGCAGGCAGATATGCTCACCCGGCCCAAAGAAAGGCCGCAGAAATTTCTCCAAAGGTACATTTAACGCTTTCCTCATTTCCCGGCCACCTCCCCGCATTGCTCCGTAAAATAGCGGATAGGCAGGCCGCGCTCCTTTGCCTTCTCAATTTCCACCGCCATCCCCTTTGTAATATTGCGCCCAAACACCCAGACCTCCCTGCATTTACTTTGAAGCACCAGCCCAAAAAAGATACCAAGGCGGCGCTGAGCCGGATCAGTTTCCTCCATGAATTGAGGAAATAAAAGATGGGGCGCAACCGGGATACAATTTTCAGCCACCGCAAACCGGCAGTATTCCCGCGCCCGCGCGGCATTGCCCTCCATATCCCCGGCAAAAGGAGAGCAGATAAAGACCAGCGGCCTATAAGCGGTACGCCGGGCCTCCTGCTCCATATTAGACAACGCCTCATAAACGGTCGCATCCAGATAACCCTCCGAATTATACAAATTCACACTCACAGTTCCACCTCCATATCCACCAGCTCCCCATAATTTTTTCCGGCGGCAATCTCAGCCACCAGAGGTACATCAAATTCAGGAAACGGCTGCTTTTCCATAAGCCCCTTCATCAGCCGCCCGGCCTCCATCACCCGATCCTCCGGGACATAAAACACAAGGCTGTCATGCACAGTAAGGACAGGCTGAATCCAAGGATAATCCGGCAGCTCAACAACAATACGCGCCATTGCCAGCTTCACTATATCGGCGGCGGTTCCCTGAATCGGCGTATTCATGGCGCACCGCTCGGCAAAACTCTTTTTTCCCCAATCCCCAGAAACGATATTCGGCAGATACCGTCTGCGCCCCAGCCACGTCTCACTATACCGGCACGCCCGAACCTGCCGCTTCACCGCCTCCTGCCAGAGCGCTAACCGCGGATACCCCGCTTTTAAATTCGCAATAATTTTCTCACAGGTTTCCAGCCCCGTATCCAGCCCGGCCTTAAATTTCAGCGTCTTTTGCAGGCCGCGGGGAAACAGCCCATAAAATACACCAAAATTACAGTTCTTCGCTATGGTACGGCGCTCCTTATAATCCGCTGCATTTTTATCCGCCGCCTGCTCCACCGGGATATGATAAATAACCGAAGTCGTACGCGCATGAATATCCCCGCCCTCCCGGTAGGTTTCCAGCATTTTTTCATCCCGGCAGTAAAAAGCCCCAACACGCAGCTCCACCTGGGAATAATCCAATTCCATCACCGCACACCCCGAAGGTGCGATAAGCAGATTACGAATCCCAACCGGATCACTCCCCTTACGTGGCATATTTTGAAGATTCGGATTCCGCGCCGCAAACCGCCCCGTCTCCGTACCAAGGGGCATCAGGTCAGGATGGATACGCCCGGTAGCCCCATTTACATACCGCAGATACCCGTCCAGATACGTCCCCTTAATTTTCCCCCAGCGCCGGTATTCCTGCACCAATTCAAAAAGCCGCGCCAGCTCCGGGCGGTTCTCCCGGCACCAGTCCGCCAACAAAATCATTGTCTCATCATCCGCCGCCTCCTGATACTTCGCCGTAGTTTTCAGCACCGGAAGCCCAAGGTCTTTGTAAAGATAACTTTTAAACGCCGAAGTAGAAGCATTGGCCCCAATCTCCACATCACCAATCATAAACGCAATATCCCGCCGGATTTCACTCAGCCGTTCCTCAGCCTCAGACCGCTTCGCCTCCATGGCCGCCTGATCCATGAGCAGCCCATTATAACGCATAAGTCCGCAGTAAACTGCGGTAGGGCTTTCCACCTCCTCCACAAGAAAACGGTGCTTCGGCAGGTATTTATCAAACCAGCCATTAAAAACATGATACAGCCGCAGGGCGTAATCACTATCCGCGCAGGCATAGCGCACCGTTTCCATATCCTCCGGGGAAAGCTCATCAAAAAAACGCCCGCCAGTCACACTCATAAAATCCGGTAGCTTCACGCCAAAAAGCTGCGGCACAAGCGTTTTTAGGCCACTATCCGAAAGCCCTCGAAACACCGTATTATTTTTTAAAGTAAGCTGAGCCGCCGCAATCGTATCATAAACCGGCGGCTGAACGATAATCCCCAGCGCATACAAAAACATCGCCTCAAAAGACAAATTATGAGCCACCTTAATCACCGTACCATTTTCAAAAAGCGCTTCCCGTAGATACGCCATAACCGCCTCCGGCTCCCGGACATTCCCGCCGCCTCTATGCCGCATGGGGACATAAATAGCGCTCCCCTCCGATACAGAAAAGCTAACGCCGGTAATTCCGGCCTTATGGGCATCCAGCGCCGCCCGCTCCTCATTCCGATATTTCTCCACCGGAGACGTTTCAAAATCAAAGGCCACCACGGCAGCCCCCGCCAGATATTCCTTTATCTCATTAAGCGTTTTCACGCATGAATAATCCATCATTCCTCCAATCTGCCCGCAAAGCGGAGGAGGCAAAAAAGCCCCGCTCCGCATCAGGCGGCCCCTTTATTGCAACGGCTCAATCATCTCACCAGTATCCGGGTCTACCATCGGGCCGGAATCCACCGGCTCCTCCATATCAAAGCCCACCCGGCGGCTATACCCCTTCACCTGCTCCGAGAGCTTGGTAATTAAAATCTGCTCCTCAGGGGAAAGCGGACGGTCAACGGAAAACTGAGCCTGAGAGTAGGCAATACCGCTATTATTCGTAGCCTTTTTCAGAGAAAAACGGGTAACGACAGAATTACTCTTTTTCCCCTTACTAAGCAGCCTTTTAATATAACGGGAAAATTCCCGCATAGAGCCGGTAGGGAGGGAGAGAATCAATGGAAACAATTCACCCTCACGCAGAAGAAATACCCTCCGGCGCGTTTTACAAGCCTTGCTATTGTTTTCACCGGAGCCAAACTGATTCAGTGGACAATTTGCGCAGACACCCCCAGGCGTCCCCTCGCCGGTCACACCGTCAAAGCTGCCGCAATCCGGCGGAGTGCTGCCCCCGGTATATTTCTCTTTATAAAATTGCAGTACCGGGTTATGATACAGAATCACCGCCGAAAATTCCTTCACCGTTTCCGGCTCATCGGTCTCATCCCCCGGCAGCTCAAACATGGTAGTCCCGCCAGCCGGAATTTTTACCCGGTCAAAGCCGCCCTCCAAGCCCTCCAATTCTTCTGCCATCGTCTCATTCATATTAAAATCAGCAAGCGCAAGAAAGCCGCTGCCAGTATCCATAATCTCATTCTTATTGCTCATGGGATAAATCCTCCTATAAAATTTATTTGGCTGCCTTACGAACGCCGACCGTAGTTTTTTCAAACACATTTACCAGACCATTCAACCAATCCGGCAGTGCATCGCCATTTTCCGAAATCTGCTCCTTCACGAAAGCAGAGAGAGAATTAGCATTAACCGTCTCATACACAAGATCTCCGAAGCCCTCGCCCCGCAGAGCCGTAAACAATTCCTCTTTATGCCCTGCGGCAGCGGAAGCATGGGTTTTCGTTGTCAGACAGAACATCATCCCGGCACGGGTAAAATTCTGCGTCTCACTTTCCGCCATAAGCTCCGAAAGCCGATAATCCACCTCATCCATTTCCGCCTTAATTTCCTTCAACCGCAAATCCGCCTCCGCCTTCTCATCACGAAGCCCCCGGAGCCGGTCGGCCAACTCAAACATTTTTTCCGTATCCATAAAAACCTCCTAAGCCGCAAACGGGTTTTTCCCGCTGCGGTAATCATCTACAAGCAACCGGGCCAGATCAGCCTTATCCTTCAAAGCCGCCAGCACCTTTTCGTCTACGGTTCCCCGCGCCACCAGATACAGGTAAGAGCAGGGCATCCGCTGGCCCACGCGGTGAATTCTAGCCTTTGCCTGCTCAAAATTACTCATGGAATAATCCAGAGAATAAAACACCATAGTAGAGGCCGCCGTAAGCGTAATACCCAGCCCCGCCGTGGCAATCTGCCCCACAAAAACCATCACATCCGGATCATTCTGAAACTGCGACACCTGCTCATCCCGGTTTTTCACGCCGCCGGTAATGCAGGAATACCGAAGCCCCCGCTTTTCCAGAAGACTACATATCGCCTTAATCTCCGGGATAAAACGGGCAATGATTACCAGCTTTTTCCCCTCGGCCACAGCACCCTCTAGAATATCCGCCAAGGCCGCCAGCTTCGCCGCGCTCACCTGCTCCACAACAGAATTTTCATCATTACCGATAAACCCTCCCGTAAGCTGGGACAGCCGCAACAACCGGGTCAGAATATTTGCAGCCGTAACCGCTACCGGGGCAGCCGTACCGCCCGACAATTCCGCATAGCTTTCCTTCACCAGAGCCCGGTAGATACGAAGCGCCCCCGGCTCCAAATCAACCTGCCGGAGAATATCCACCGCCTCCGGCAAATCCAGACATTCCGCCTTTGTAGCCCGAAAGGCAATCCGGTGCATCCTCTCCATCAGCTCATTTTCCATAGACTTCTTTAAAACCGGCGTATGATTCCCATAACCCACCATGTCAAAGTAACGATTACGGAACGCATAAAAGCTCTGCCCGAAAATAGAAGGGTTCAAGAATTTATACTGACTAAATACATCAACCGCCTTATTGGTAATCACTGTCCCCGTAAGCAAGAGCCGAAATCCAGCCTTCGCTCCCAACCGATGCATGGCCTTACTGGCCGAGATATTATGGGTTTTAATTTTATGCCCTTCATCCGCAACAATCAGATCAGGCCGCCATGCAAGCAGGTCTTTTTCCAGCCGCCATGTGCTCTCATAATTCACCACAACCACCTGCAGGGCGCTCCCCGTCATATGCCGGAGCGTATCCAGCTTCTTAGCGCTATTGCCGGTAAGAACCGCCAGACAATAAGGGAAATCCGCAAATTTCCGGTATTCCTCCTCCCATACGCCAAGAATAGAAAACGGAGCCACTATCAGCACCCGACAAATCCGGCCAGCCTGCAAAAGCGCGCCGGTAACGGCAATGGTAGTAAGCGTTTTCCCCGTCCCCATCTCCATAAGAAGCGCACAGCCAGCACTCCGGACAGGAAATTCCCCGTCCCCGCCCTCCGGCATCAGACCAAACATTCCACAGACAAAATTGAAAGCCTCTATCTGATGCCTGTAAGGCGCAGCCTTAATCGGCATAGGCAGAACCGACAAAGTCTCCCTATCCGCACTCATGGCCGTCCACCTCCGGCTCCTCCAGAACCGACAGAGCCTTCACGCTGTCTCCGGGGACAATCACCGTAATCCGGCGCATATTCCCAAACAGACACCGAAGCACCCGTTCACGCATAGACACCGTTTTACACCGGACAATACCGCCCGAATCGGGTTCCCGCCCAAGACTGATTTCTAAATTGTGTTGCATTTGCCTTTCACCTCTTTCCGAAGGAATATTTTTAAATCCCTCATAGTTAGGCCACGGGAAAGACAAAACCGAACCCCTCAAATCAAAAACTTTTTCAGACGGGCATATATTTTCTGTAAACGGTTGCGGACAGCCGCCTCCGTAACCCCCTCCGCACGGGCAATATCCGCCACCCGAACCTTCTCAAAGAAAACTTTCATCACCAATTCCCGCTGAGCCAGAGAAAGGGATTCCATAGCGCAATACAGCCGGGAAATATCCTCCCGGCTTTCTGCCTCGCTCTCCGTATCCTCCCCGGAGGCAAATATTTCCCCCTCGTAATCCATGCCATTTAAAGAAACATGACGGCGGGTTTCCCTATGATTGTTGTTGTATTCCTGCCGCTCAAAATCCACCAGCAAATCACCGAAATCCTGATCCACCTCAATTTCAGAAACCTCCCCGGTAATAAATTCATACCGTACTTTTACCTTACCGTTTTCTCCCGGAAGACCAGCAGGAGACGCCTGCTCCGTTCCCCATTCCTGCTCTGAACGGATACCAATTTTTCGCTTTGCCATACAGCTTTCCTTTCTTTACCTTGCGGTAAAGCAAGAAAAAGCTAACGGCCTTTTCCGTAAGCACAAAAAAAGACCGCAAAAAGCTGCAATTCAACTTTTTACGGTCTCGATAAATATTTTCATCCGCACACGGGGAATGTCCCGCCGGATGTATTATTCTATTTTCACAACGGCGCTTCCTAATCCATTTTTCATTGGTGTCTGTATTCTCGTCCATCCGACATAAAATATCAGGATGCGGCGCAGGATCAGGCATCGTGTCTCTCCTTCCTGGCAGTACCGCTCATATTCACGATATTTCATGGAGTAGAGTAGTCTACCTGAGGGAGCCTTTATTCAATGCCATACCACCTTCCATAAACTACCATGTATAAAAATTATTCCCCCATTTTCTTCCACACAATCCAAATCCATATAGTATTGCAATACAAAAGGCCAATCTGCAAAACAGACCGACCTTTAGAATATAGTATTATAGTTGATACGCATTATTAACCAAAATTTCTACTTCAATGCTTCCTTGAGTAAATGTATCTTATCATCAATTTCCCGTATGACTTTTATAAACTCATCATCATTTTTACCGGTAGGATCATCCAATCCCCAATTCTCTACATATTCTGAAAGAACAAGAGGGCAAGAAACATTGCAGCCCATGGTAATCACTACATCAGGCTTAGGAATGTCTGAAATCAATTTACTATACTGATCCGCCTCCATATCAATCCCATAAAGACATTTCATAAGCCGGACGGCATCCGGATTAATACAATCCTTTATTTCCGTACCCGCGGAATAACTCTCAAAAACATCCCCGGCAAACCGCCTTCCCAAAGCCTCGGCAATCTGGCTCCGACATGAATTATGCACACACAGAAAAGCTACCTTCGGTTTTCCTTCTACTTGATCCATACAAACCACCTCTTAAATCCGCTGCCCTAACCACGAGCCTTTTGCATTATTTTTACAATTTCTTCGGTTTTGAGCACTTTTCCAAAGGCCACCACCTTACCATCCACAACCAGCGCAGGAGTAGACATTACCCCATAGGAAGCAATCTGCGTAAAATCAGTAACATGATCAATTTCCGTATCCATACCAAGTTGCTCCAAAGCCGCTTTGGTATTTGCTTCAAGCTCATTACATTTTGCACATCCCGAACCTAAAATCTTCACAGAAGCACCCTCATTTTGCGCCGCTTTTGCCTTTGCCATACTTTCGGCATCACAATTACCGCCACAACAGCAGGCCTCCTTCGTTACCCCTTTCTTTTTACCCAATCCAAATAATGCCATAATCATAAGCTCCTTTCAAAATAAATTTATTTGCAAGACCCGCCGCAGAAGCAGCAGGCCAAGCGCTCTTATAAATCATTTCAGGCAACATATTAAAAAACAATTTGCCAATTTTCAGTAACATTCTATATTTTACAAAAATAGAAAGTGAAACGCATTGAAGAAATAACCTACAAGAATAATTCCAGCAGTTACAATACCGATAAAAATAGCCAGCAACTTCGGCTTAACAGCCTTACGCAACATAATAAGGGAAGGAAGGCTTAAAGTAGTAACAGCCATCATAAAAGACAGAATCGTTCCAAGCCCTGCTCCTTTTGCCAGCAAGCCTTCCGCCACCGGAATCGTCCCGAAAATATCCGCATACATAGGCACACCAACCAAAGTTGCCAAAATAACGGAAAACGGATTATCACTGCCAAGAATCCCCTCTACCCAGGCTTCGGGAATAATATTGTGAATCACGGCTCCAATAGCAACGCCAATGAAGATATACGGAGCCACCTTTTTTACCGTAGCAAGTACCTGCTCCTTCGCAAAGCTAATCCGGTCATGCCTGGTAAGCTCCGCAGCCTCCACATCAACATTCCCCGCCATTTTAATAAAATTCTCTACATAACGCTCCATATGGAGCTTCTCCAGTATAGTGCCCCCAATCACTGCAATTACAAGACCTAAAACAACATAAGCAACGGCAACCTGCCATCCAAAGATACTCATTAAAAGCACCAAAGAACCCAAATCCACCATAGGCGAAGAAATCAGGAAAGAGAATGTAACGCCAATCGGTAAACCCGCACTGGTAAATCCCATAAAAATAGGGATAGAGGAACAAGAGCAGAACGGAGTAACCGTTCCCAATAAAGCAGACACCGTATTAGCGCCTATACCATGGAAACGTCCAAGGATTTTCTTTGTACGCTCCGGCGGAAAATAACTCTGAATATAAGAAATAAGAAAAATCAAAACCGAGAGCAGAACAAAAATTTTAATCGTATCGTAAATAAAAAATTGTAACCCCCCGCCAGCAATCCCGTCTAAATCCAGACCAAGTGCTGTAAGGCCCTTTCCAATTACCTCATTAAGCCATTTCATTCCAAGAATTTGATCCTGAAAAAACAACCATATAGATTTAATCGCTTCCACAAAATTCTCCTTTCACAAAACAAACACTTCGATTTTTTTCGATATGTTTGTCTTTAGAAAAGCCATCGGCTTTTATACGCACAACGATGGCTTTTATTGTTTACAGTTACAATCGGCACTATCTGCGCCCTGACATTGGGAGGTTAGAATTTTCAGCAGTTCACCCGCATACCTACTCCCACTTTCACTGATAGAATAATGCGTCCATTTTCCTTCCTTCCTGCCGACTACAATGCCGGAATCACAAAGTATCTTCATATGATGAGAAAGTGTAGACTGGCCAATCTGCAATTCTTCCAGTAATTTACAGGCACATTTTTCGCCAGTTCGCAGCATCTCTAAAATTTGTAATCGGTTTACGTCGCAAAAGGCTTTAAATACCTGTGCATCCGAAGCATGATCTCTCAATATTACATCACCTCATATCTATATTTTTCGATATAATATTACACCTCATATCTAAATTTGTCAATATGAAATTTCAAAATCTCACTTTATTCCAATATATGAAAGCCATACATAATCGGTTACTCTGCCATGAAGCCATTATCATCCCAATCTTATCACATAGCCCAAGCCAAAGAAAAAATAAATTTTCTTTCAAAAAAGGCTTGCTTTCACACCCAAAATGTATAAGCTGTCACTCACAAGGCAAGCAGCCAATACAAAATATTAAAAAACGAAAGGTGGAAAACATTTATGAAGACAGGAAAAATCACAGCAAAATTGAGAGACGCGGTTCCGGTATGCCTCATGGTAGAAGGAAAAGAAGTAAAACGATATAAAAACATTGACCTGCCGGATATGCTCAAAGAGATAGAAATGCTGGACTTCCATTTCAACGTACCCGAAGACGGCAAAATCACATTTGAAATCAACTATGCGCCCGACGTACTCCCGGAGGTATTCCCGGAGCCGAGGGCAAAAATGACACGGGCTGAAAAGGCAGCGGTCAAAGCGGCAGCCAAAGCCGCCACAGAGCAGGAAGCCGCGCCAGAGGAAAATGCTCCGGTATCTGTACCGGAATCCCCGCAGGAAATAACAGCACTGGCAGAAGTAAAGCCCTTTGATATAAAAGCCCTGATCGCACCGCCCATAACCGGAGAAACCGCACCAGAAACAGAACCGGTGACAGAGGAAAACGCCGAGCAGGCAACGGAAGAATCCGAAGCAAAGGAACCCGACAGCATGGAAATCCACTATAATGTAACCGGCCCGCGCAGAAAGGAATTAGCGGCAGCAGTAGGAAATTTCATCGGAGCAGCTCCGGTATATATGAAAGCTCCGACCTATGGCTTCGCGGTAGGCAATTACATAATCGACAAAAACGGAACTCTTATCGGTAAAGAAAGCAAAGAATTGATAGAAGCACTTACAGCACAGAATTTCACCGCAGCATAAGAAAATACACCAGCCCCGCTCCGGCGGGGCTTTTCGCTGGCCGGATATTCTAAAAATAAAGATATGTTTTAAGCATATTAGAGCTTGCTTTTCCACCCGCAATATGTAAGCTGTCACTCACAGAAATAAAACATATTTTTAAGGAGGACGCGACCATGCTGCAAATATCAGAAATTGTAAAGAAAACCGAGGAAATGTTTGACCTGTTTAACGAGAATTTCTATAAAAATGAATTAACCCGCCCGGCCATCACCGTATCCCCGGACGGAGGGCGCGGGGCCTATGGCTGGTGCAGTATCAATGAAATCTGGAACGCCAGCGGAGAAAAGTACCGGGAAATCAATCTTTGCGCCGAATACCTCGACCGGCCAATCTTCGAGCTGGCAGCCACGCTTTTACATGAAATGGCACACCTCTACAATCTGGTGCATGATATTCAGGACGTAAGTAATAACGGCTATTACCACAACATGAAATTCAAAGCTACCGCCGAGGCTCATGGACTACATATTGAAAAACATCAGAAATACGGCTGGACGGTAACAACACTGGCTCCAAAGGCAGAAGAATGGATCAAAGAAACCATAGGCGAGGCCGGTATTCATGCCAGCCGCCAGCAGGAGCAAGGGACGGCAAAAGGAGGGAGCAAAAAATCCCAAAACCGTAGTATCAAATATGTCTGCCCATGCTGCGGCACCATTATCCGGGCAACGCGAGAGGTAAATGTAATCTGTGGGGATTGTAACGAGCCATTCGAGAGAGAATAAGAATATAAAGGCGGAGGCCGCAGGGCTTCCGCTAAATTGTTCAATAACAAAAGAAACATTTTAGCGTTTCCATGTTCGAGTTTTTTATATATTAAGAGGTGTGCAAGAACGCTCCTATTTAATGTTGATAATATTCAAGCTAAATGAGATAAGAAACTTTAAAAACTATATCGTGAACTAATCATTAAGGCAAAAAGCCAGAAAGCACCGTATTTACGCACCTTTTTAGGTATATACACAAAAATAGCCCTCCGAACCGGAGCGCTATTTTTGTATTAAAGTTTGTCGGTAGATATTTATGACCCGAAATCCGCAGTGTTTATGCGGGTTTGCGGGGTTTTTGTTTTTTTGGTGGTTGAGTCCGCTTGAGTCCGTGAAATTTTAAATGGTGTGTTCTGTATCATAACCCCCACTAGCTTGAGTGAGTCCATTCAGATTTGTCAGTGCATCCCGGATTCTGGAATGCAGGACTTCCTTTTCCTGATTGTTTACAATATAGCCCCAGGTTGTCTTTGTGTCAGAGTGTCCGAGAAATTCCTGTATAATTCTAATTGGTATCCCCTGCATATGCATTTGTGTTGCAACTGTCCGCCGGATATCATGTGCGGATTTGACGGGTGTAATATCTGCCTGATTGCACAGCTTACGAATTCGGTTGTCAATCTCCCGGATTCTGGTTCTGCCGTATTCATCACATAAAATAAAATTTCCATCTTTGTAATGATTTTCTTCATTGATTGCTTTTACTTTCTGAAAGATATCTAACTCATATTCGCTAAGTGGAAGAAACCGGTCACCATAAGAACTTTTCTTTTTGGTGTATGGTACGACTACAGAACGCATTTTTCCGGTACTGTCTTCGTCTTGTGTTTCCATCTTGTGGATATGTATTTCAGACGTTTCAAGGTCGATATCATCCCAGGTAAGTGTACACAATTCCCCGATGCGAAGTCCCAGTTTAAACAATAGGGAAATAGCATAGCAGTCCGTATTATCAGGATAAGCCAGAATTTCTTTCCTCAAAGCTTCAAAGAACCGTACCTGTTCATCCGGCAGATACACACGGCTTACGTCATTTAACTTATTAGCAGGACGGCAGGCATTTTTGTTGATCTCCATGTCAATGAAAGGGTTGGTATCAATAAGGTTTCTTCGATTACACATTTTCAGCATATCTTTCAGGATGAACTTCATGTTATTCAGTTCTTTCAGAGTCAGAGAATACTTCTTAACCATTTCATTGAAATATGTTTCCAGCATATCCGTTGTGAGCGTTTTTACAGGGATTTTCACGATTTTATGTTCTTTGTAATATTTATCCCAATGATTCTTATTTCTCCGTATCGTGCGGATATTGACGTTCGCATTTGTACGCTTTTCCACCCATTCCGGATATAACATCTCTAAAGAAAGATTATTTTGATAGTAGAATTCATATAATTTATCATACAAACCCTGTTCACTTTTTGCGGAAATCTTTACCCGCTTTCCATCTTTCTTTAGGTAAGTCTGCCATCTTGCATCATTGCCTTTTGGTACAGTGATTGTATACTCATGGATTTCTAAGATTTTATTTTTCTTTATCATATTTAGTTGTTGTTTTACCACATCTGATTTCATTATGTCGCTGTTTAGTAAGTCCTGCAACAACTGTTTGTCTGAGAGAGAGCATACAGGCGCAGAATCCATGATGAAATTTTCCTTGATATATGCCCCCTTTCTGTTTATTGGCTTATTTCGCCAATAAACGGTTTAGAATGGATGACTAAGATCGGCAATAACAAACCCGTTATTCTGTATATCTATAGCATCTTGCAAATGCTTTTTTTCTTTCTCCTGTTCTTCATGCATTTCCTGTATGCCAAACAGGTAATCCTCAACGATTCTCTTTTGACTTTGCTTTAAGGTGGCTTCTTCAATCACGTTTTTCAGGAATTCTTCCCCTAAATTATCATCTGCCATTTGTATCATTTTAAGTGTTGGAGCCACATAGTTCTCGATCCACTGTTTTTTCTGCTCCAAAGTTCTGGGGGCTGGACGCATGGTCAGCTTTAGTTTGTCCATTCCCTCAATAAACCGCTCCCACGGTTGCCATGTCTGCCAGCGTGCCCGGTTTTCATCCGTATCGCTTTTGACTGTCATTCGGATATAGTAATTGATGATTTCTAATCCGATAAAGCAGATGTTCCATCTTTCCACAAGGCTTCTTACACAGTTGGTCGCCATTTCCTTTCTTAACCGGACTTCATAGCGGTTCCATGCGCCGTAAGTTTCCAAGGGCACACCTGTTTTTCTGCTTTGTTCATAATTCTTTTCATAGAACACCATGGCGCATAAGGATTCTCTCGATCCCAGATTCACGGTACATCCGGCTTTTTCACCGTTGGTAGTCCCTCCATCTATAAATGTCAAGTTCCGAAACTTTGACACGCATTCCTTTTCCTCTACTTTTTGTCCTATTTTTCGGATTGCAAAATAGGGGTTTCTGTCATCAACGGCTATATCCAGTCTGGTGAAACTCCCACCATAGCTTAAGCAGTCCCGGAAGAAATCAAACCAAGTTCTTTTCTGTGCTTTTAAATAAATTTCAAATGACCTGCAGGCAGATCCTGTTTATAAAGATGATACCCCATTTCCAGATAGTCACTTGGGGGTGTCAGTATTTCTATTCCGCCAAATACCCACTTCCCTGCATAGCGGAAGCACCCTCTGCCCTCATGGGTCATAAGACCTTGATCAAACTGTAAAATGTATTTCATGATTTCCAGGTGGTTTAGCTCTTTAAACGTTACCTGCACCCAGTCAATGAGTGCATCTAGTTCTTTTTCGTTGTTGTCCATTTTGAATTACTCCTTTATTTTGGCTCCGCAAGGAGGATATATGGCTGGGATGCCCTGCCCGCTTACGGAATTTTTTTGTATTGTCTACCTCCCTATTAGTAAAGGGGAGGTAAGAAGCCGGTTCGTTCGCCCTGGCGGACTTGCTCACGCAGGCAGGGCACCGCCCTATGCTGCCGCCTGGGCTTATGCTCCGCAGCCCAGCGGGCGGCACCCTGCCTGCCAGATAGCCGCTCGACTGCTTAAATCACTTATTTCTGCCCCATGCTTCGGTCAATGGCTGGTTTGCCGGGGGCATCCGATATAATCGTTTTTGCCGTACACCGGAGGATTACCTGAGCAAAAGAACCGCCTGAGTTTCTGGCATATGGATCAATGACAACGCCCTGCATCAGGACTTTTTCATTGAACTTAAGCTGATCGACTGCTGTGCTTAAGGGAACTGTTACCTCGATCTGCCCTTGTAATTCAGAGGATGCAAGCCTGCATACATAGCTTTCGTTTTCCTCTGTGCGTTTGTTGGTCGCAGGATCAAATTTCTTTTTTTCGGTGAAGCCTAAAAAGTAGGTATCGCCAAAGGTTGCTTTGATTTCTGGTATGATTTTCATTGAATTTACTCCTTTTTCTTATACGGTATGAATCTGGTGAGTTGGAGCCTGATCTTGAAAAATTAGTAAAACTGGCTGATTTATTTAACGTGTCTACCGATTATCTGTTGGGAAGAAGATCTGGGAAATAAAAAGATATAAACAAGGGTTGATTCTCTAAATGTGTGAGAATCAACCCCTTTGCAATGATTGGAGGCATGAATATACGATAGTTCAGCCAGTAAACCCCCACTTACTTTGTAAGTGCCTGACGGTAAAGGGGTTGACAGACTTCTTTGGCAAATTTATATGTTTCTTATAAACTATATGATATGAAGCATTTATATAGAAATAAGTTGCTATTTGACAATGTGTCTGATAGAATACTAATAGGTGTTGCCATAACGGGATAGGTGGTCAGCCCTCTAACAGAGGGACTGAACCCTCTGATTACATAGAAATCTCCGCAAGGGGAAATCTGGGAAAGGAGGGCTTGTTTTATGAGTGATTATGAAATGCTCTCCATTGTCTTGATGATTCTCGGAATCATTGTGACAATCTTACTAGCTTACATAAACCACACAAAAAAGTGACCGCCCCGGCAAAGGTAAGGTCACTTTTTTAAGAGATTTTAATCTGGGCTGACCGTCTATCGGTAACACCCTTTTTATATTTACATCTTATCAGATTTTTGGAAATATGTCAAATCATAATATTTGTAAAAGTAATCAGGATAATAGTTGTCTCATTGACCAAACGTGGCGGGAATATGTCGTTCCTCGTTTTTTCGATAAATTTATAGGGTCAATAAGGGTTGAGTCCATAGAAAAAAGATGTGGTAAAACGCCCCTTTCTATCAGTGTTTTTTAACTACTGTATTATTCGAGTCATTACTCGCATTTTTCCCATATGTATATAGCCGGCTATCTTCATCGTCAATATGAAATTGATTGTACATTCGAACAAAATTTGAAGCTTTTAGTGGTTTTGTAAACGATTATTATAAAACTAAATTATACGCAGCAGGTTGGGAGCATGTGAAAAAACTGCGCGAAAACGATGAAGAGGAAGCATTTAAGAAATTCTATGAATTGTTTTTATATTTATTAATAGTTTTAACACGTAATGTTTATAATTCGCGCGGGTTTTCCTCATAAAATAATAAACAGGAAATGGTATCCAAAAACAAACGTAATGGTCATTCTAGAATATGTAAAGAATGCTCACATTAAGATCATACAGCTTAAGAATTCCGTTATCAATCTCACGGATTCTGGTTCTGCCGTGTTCATCACAGAAAAAAAATTGCCATTCTTCGAAATGATTTTTTTATTGAGTACTTTAATTTCTGAAAGCTCCTGGATAAGGACACACAATTTGCCGATGCGAAGTTCCAGCCTAAACAATAATTGCATTTAACATTATGCTTAATGTTAGTACAGTAAAAAGGACCATCAGGCTTAAAAAGCATTGATGGTCCTTAATCAAACGTAGGTTTATGTTTCTATTTTATTGCCACAGCTGGTGCAGAACGCAGCGTTTTCCGCCAATTCTGTACCACACTCAGAACATTTTCTGACATGGGGAGCCTCATCTACTGATAGAATGTCAACGACGGTTGGCATGGGCTTACCACATTTACCGCAGAAATTTTTTCCTCTTTCAACCTCGGTACTGCACTCAGGACAGATCGAAATATTTTTCAACTGATTGATTTTTTCTTTTGTTTCTTCAATATGCTGTTTACATTCAGCGATACCGTTGATTAGTTCTTGAACTTCAACATCCTCTTCTGTCAGAGGCAGTCCTCTGGTGCAGACAATATCACCGATCTTTTGTTTAGATTCTTTGATTTTATCTTCAAAATTTGAAATGGCAACATTTAATTTCGTAATCTCAGCCATTTCCTTTCCTTTTTCCATGGTATTTTGTGCCATAGATTTTACACTATTTAAAAATCCCATTTCTTTTCTCCTTATTTATCCATTGATACGAAGCGATTTTTTATATGCCAGATATGCAAAGCCGCCCCAAACGAGTACATAAATAAGGGATGACCAGCTAATCCTCTGATAACGGATTAAAAACATAATCGTATTATACAGATATCCTAATGCAAAAATACCCATACCGACGCTCATCATTTTATATTCTGATTTTGCAAATGTTAATAAAATACCTAATATTACTGCAACATAAGTGATTACATTAATACCGGATCCTAATGATATAAAATAATTCACATCTTCCAACACCGCTCCAATCATAAGTATCGGAATGCTGAGGGGCAGTAAAATTTTTAATATTTTATTACTGCTACAATATTGATGGAATGCAGCTCCTACATTTTCAATTCCCATTCATATTTCATCCTTTCCTAATTATTTATATTTATTATAGCAGAATAAAGCAAAAGTAAAGGATGCATGTATTAAAATGCAGCATTTCGGTAATCAAAATGATGTTATCAGTCGGAATATGGATATGTTTATAGAGATAATGTGTGGAAGATTCTAAGATAAAGCCTGACGGTAATTCCTGGTTTTCGTTGCATTTGAATGAATGGAAAGTACTAAACGCTGATTCTCAACTGGGTACTACAGATGCTTTTATATAGTCCGTAATCCTGCAAAGATCAGCTCCCCCCTAAAATACAATCAGTGACAACAGAAATAAAATATATTATAATGTCATTAATCCAGATCATGGCAGGTAGTGGATAAGAAAATAATATATTCGTGGATGGGAGTAGTAATGAGATCGTTGCGGCGTTTAAGAACGCCTAAGGAAGGTAACGGCTAAAGTTGCGCTGCAGAGTGACGGCAGCGAATGTCGATAATATAATGTATAACTGTAAAGTTGCAGTAATATAAAGGGCATTAAGTTAAGAAGCTGGGATAGTTGGGATGTTTTACAGGGAGATTTAAGGGAATGTATATATTTGAAAGATAAAGGCAGCCGCAATACAGTAGGGTGTTAGATTCATTAGAATGTCCCTGGTGTATGGCAGCTGCCTTTATGTTCTATTATTTATAATCATATTCTATTAAATATATTTGTTTTGTATGTTATGCGCTTCTTTCAAATTTCTCCAATATTTGTTGTATGGCATATTCTGTTTCTTTGTTATGGGGATTTTGCGCGATGTCATCATTAAAGAAGTCAGGTACTAATTCAATAAAACGGGAAAGTTCCAATGCACTGGAAGTCTGTAAATAATGAAAATAAAAACTGGTATCTGTCATAGTGGCTAAATCTGTTAGATTTCTTGCTAATACATGGTTATCCATCGATAGTTGTTATCCTCCTTGTATTTATATTGATAAATACTACTTTATACTATTTTATACGAATAGTCAATATTATATCGCAGATAATGCTATATTAGGAGATGAGGTGGTATGCAATGGGAGAAATGAAACCTTTAAAAGCAAAAGTAAGTATTACACTGGACGAAGATATCATAGAAGAGTTAAAGCAGTTAGCTGAAAAAGAAGACCGTTCTTTAAGTCAGTTTATAAATCGCATACTAAAAGGATATCTGAAAGGTGAAAAGAAAATCAAAAATAAGGAAATTTAATATTTCTTAGAGTGTGATACACGGAAAGGGAACATTTCAAAAACTTGAAATGTTTCTTTTTTTAACCCAGAAAGTACCATTGCCTAGAAAAGCTAACTATGCTAATATATATTTTGTAACACAAACGTAACACAAATGTAATAAAAAGAAAGCGAGGTAGTAACATGTTATCAGCATTATTAGCAACAGCTATTATTGGAGCACCGGTAATGGATGTAGATGCCGGGAAATTAAATGCGGCTCTGGAACAGGCAAAGGCAAATGGATGTGCAATCGTACAGCAGATAGATATATCCAACAGTGACATTAAAACGGAGTTGGAAAAGCTGGGAATTAATATTTCTGAAATAATTAATTGCCCTGATATTGATAAACCGGAAACAGAGGCACCAGAGACAAATGCCCCTGAAACGGATGCACCAGAGACGGAAGCACCTGAAACAAACGTACCAGAGACAAATGTGCCGGAAACAGAAGCCCCGGAAACGAACGCACCGGAGACGAATGCGCCAGAGACAAATGCTCCGGAAACAAATGCCCCGGAGACAGACGGCAGCCAGGATGTCAGTGCAGCTAAAAAAGTTGCAGATCTGGTAAATCAGGAACGTGCAAAAGCAGGACTTGCTCCATTAGAAGTAAAAGTAAACCTGCAGACTGCAGCGCAGGTACGTGCGAAAGAAATTGAAAAATCATTTTCCCACACCAGACCGAATGGTAGCAGCTTTAGTACCGTTTTGGCTGAAAATGGCGTAGATTACAGAGGATCAGGTGAAAATATCGCCTGGGGACAGAGAAGCCCGGAAGAAGTAATGAATGGCTGGATGAATTCAGAAGGACACCGTGCCAATATCTTAAATAAAAACTTCAAATATATTGGTGTGGGTTATCATGTAAATAGCAACGGTACCGGATACTGGACCCAGTTATTTACTTACTAAATCTATTCATTTTACAGACAAACCCCTTATAATCATATTGACATAGACACAACCCCTAAAGGATCCGTAAAATACTCTTACCGACAAAAGAGTATTTTACGGGTCTTTTTATAAACGGGATTATGTGGCGTCAGCCAGTACTTTAATTTTTATTACATTTATGAGATTGATTAAAAATGTAAATATTTTATCAAATGCAATGCTGAACAGGGTGCCGAATAAATTGTTTATAATTCGCAGCAAAATAGCATTAAGTAAACCAAACTGAGGAACTACGATGGAAATAGCACCAAAGCAGTTAAATGCGCTCTGCCATTTATAGGAACTGCATAATCCAAGCACCAGACCGCCAAATATCCCGATAAAAGGAATCAAAGAGTCCGGCATAATGTAATAAACCACGCCAAAGGCAATACTGCCGATGATTACAAATGGTGCCCGTCTGCAGGCGCGGAACGTCAAATCATGGGTAAAGGGCTGTAACAGAGACATACAGGCGATTCCCACCCAGATGGGACGTGAAAAATGCAGAACTTCAGCCAAAAACAAGGAGAGTGAAATTCCCAAAGCCATTTTTAACTGCCATTGTGTACGCAGAGTTCCCGGATTAAATTCTTTAAATAAGTCCTTAAATGTACGGCGATAAGTAATTTTATAGTGTTTGTGGTAGAAAACAGCAGCTACAATAATACCGCCGAATAAAAGCCCTGCGATCCTTTTTATATAAGCATCCCCTGTCACCTCATATCCCATCAGCAAAAGGTATCCAAGAACGATTGTGGAGTGGTTAGACATAATAATATTATGGCAGGATAAAACCAGAAGGGTCAAAATGCAAAACAGATTTATGATAAAACCGGCGGCTGGAGATACCAGCGAAGCCAATTGAGGGCCTATAGCCAGAATGAGAAAAGACGCGATCAGGGTAAATGCTGCATGGCTGGTCTTTATTCCCAGATCTGCTTTTTCAAAAACCATTACAGCAATTACGGTAATGACACCTACAATACTGTTTTCAGGACCGAACAGTGCGGTAAACAGCAAGACAACGATCATGCAGAACAAGACTGTGGATACGATTTTCAGTCCATATGCAAAGGAATATCTCATTTTACCTTTTTTATCCTGGGTGTCTTTAATCAATGATTTTACTTTAGCGGTATCCATACGCATCACATGGTAAATATTCATAAAAATAGCTCCTTTCGAACCAGAGACAGCAACTGAAAATTGCCTTCCGGATTATGATTTAGAATTTTGCAGACAAAACCTTTAGATGGTTAACTACTATTACCATATCATGGAATAAAAATTTGTCAACCACGTGAAATTCTTAAGAAAATATGAAATTTATGGAAATTTTGAAAAGTGAAAAGGCGTAAGTCATTAGAATTAAAGAAAAATCAATACAGAGCAGCATTTGAAACTGCAGTGTATTGATTTTACAGAAACACATATGTGCAAACGTAATACTACCAAAACGGTTCTTCTTGCAAACGTAATACTACCTAGCGGTTCTTCCATTTTCTGCACTGCTCAATGCGCAGGCCGTTATCCCCCTGATGCTCATCATAGGCAAACTGGTTCAGAAGGTCACATGGAAAATCATCACAGGTGCCGCAATGCTCCTGTTTCCTGGATTCACAGCAATCTTTTACTGGGCAGGCATCCCCCCAGAAAGGCTTTTGAATATGTACGCATCCCGAACAGACACCGTCTGCTTTAAAGGAACAGGCAGAGCATAGTATTCCACATCTTGATTCAATCATACTGATTTTCTCCTTTCGTATCGCAGATCCTTTTAAGTACGGCATTGCAAAATTTTGGTGATAGCAGTGATTATATCGCCGGTATTTACAGAGTGCAGTACTAAATAATATTATAACAGGAGAAACAGGACAACTGTATGTCATGTTTCGGAATAGGCGGTATACATTTTTTTAACAATACTGTAAATTTCATCACGTATATGAACGGGTTCTATCAATTCAGCCAGATTCCCAAAGCTTAAAATCCAGCTCACCAGGTTTTCTTTGCTGGCAAAGCCAAACCGGAAGGAGAGGCGTCCATCGTCTGCAACGGTATAACAGTCTATGCCATATTCTTCGATGAGCCTCCATTTTGCGGAGGGGTGGAACAGGGCGTGAACCTGGTAATGATCCGGAAAGACATTTTCAATATCTCCGTCGTACTCCGGAAGCGTCCTTGGAAGAAAAATGTTATCCTCAACGGTAAGATTCCAAAGGCGGTTCAGCTTGAAGAGCCGCATATCTTCTTTTTGACGGCAATAGCCCCATACATACCAGGAGGTCCATTGAAATACAATCAGATAAGGTTCCAGAACGCGTTTGCTTTCACCGCTGTTTGCATAGTACTGAAATGAAATAAGCCTGGATTCATCGATGGCTGTTTGAATCATTTCTATTTTGGGAGCCAGAGATCCTTTGTAGTAAGACGCCAGGTTGACCAGAATATGGTCACTGGATGAATATACTGAGCGGTTTTTCACAGACAATTTATCTATGAGCTGGCTGTATTTTTTCGTGCCGGATACACTGTCCAGTCCCTTTAAACCAGTCAGGATCGACTGCAGTTCATGGGAAGTGAGCAGAGTTTTATCAATCTTGTAGCCATCTGCAATAGAAATACCGCCATTCGCGCCCTGGGTAGTGACCAGGGGAATGCCTGCCTTACAAATATCCTCAACATCCCGGTTAATGGTACGCCTGGAGACTTCAAATTTTTCAGCCAGATATGGTGCGGTAACTTTATCATTTTGGAGCAGAATGGATAAGATACCGATTAGCCTGTCTATTTTCATACTGCTACCTCGTGGATTCTAATAGCCCATGGCTGCCTTTACGGTTTCCATCTGTTCTTTGGATGTGAGTTTTTCCAACAGGGCAAATGCTACCGGGGCAGCAGTCTGAGGGCAGTAAGATGTAATGACATTCCGGTCAATTACGACAGGATCATTTACGATTTCCACATCGAATTGTGCCAGTTGTTCCTGGCGGTAACCGCCGCGAAGGTGATAGGTTGTTCCCTTTCTGCCTTTTAGGATTCCGCTTTTACCAAGTGGAAGTGCGGCAACGCAGATGGAAGCGATGGGCTTTTCTTTTTCATCAAAGTAACGGATTAAGTCTAATAACTTGTCGTCATATGCTTCCTCATAAAATCCAAATTCTTCAAATCCCCCGGGAATGGCAAGCGCGTCGTAATCATCGGGATTTATATCGTCAATCAGCGTATCCACGATTACCGGGACACCAAACGTACTTATAACTTCTTTCTGAAATCCGCAGGTTGTGACTGTGACATCGCATCCATAATCATTGCGTGCCCATCCTAAAACGTCTATAAATACGCTGAATTCCATCGTTTCAAAGCCTTTTGCTAAAAAAAGTAAAGTTTTCATAGAGCCTCCTAAAATTATATTTTGTTCATTATACGATAGCGGAAAGGGAATTGCAATTGTATTTTCCGTAGGAGCTGAGAGAATGCTGTGTAAAAGAGAGGAAACTTATAGTATAATTATAGAGGATATCCAAATGTGATAAGTAACGAAGGTAATAGCGAAAATAAGTAACATGGGAAAATAGCAAAGGTAATAGCGAAAATAAGTAACATGGGAAAATAGCAAAGGGTAATAGAGAAGATAAGCAACAGATGAATGTAAATATAAGGAGAGCCTGATGAAAGGAATATTAATAATAGAAGATGATGAAATGCTTAACGCAGGCCTGTGCTACAACCTTCAGATGGAAGGATATGAGGCAGTCCCGGCATTTGATGCGGGAGGGGCATGGAAGCTTGTTAATGAAAGAGAATTCGCACTGGTGCTGATGGATGTAAATCTGCCTGATGAGGATGGTTTTACCCTTGGCAGGAAGATAAGGGAGAAGAGCAGTGTGCCGATTATTTTTCTGACGGCAAATGATATGGATGAAGATATGATAAAAGGATTTGAGGCGGGAGCGGACGATTATATAACGAAACCATTTAATATCAGAGTGGTTCTCCAGAGGATACAGGCAATATTAAGAAGATGCGAGGGGAAGAAATCATCAGTTCTCAACTGCGGCAATCTGGAGATTCATTTTGACCGGCAGACTGTTTTAAAGCAGGGCAGTCCCCTGGTTCTGACTCCTACAGAATTTAAGCTGTTGTCCAAATTCTGCAGCAACCAGACCCAGGTGCTGACAAGGCAGATTCTTCTGGAAGATCTGTGGGATGCGGATGGAAACTTTGTGGATGAACACACGCTTACCATCAACATCAGCCGCTTAAGGTCAAAGATTTCCGATGATAAATATTCCTACATAAAAACCATTTATGGAGTGGGATATCAGTGGGTAGTAGAAGAAACCTAGAATCGGATATCTCACCGCTAGCAGAGGGATATCTGACGCTTGCGGCAGTCGCCAAATGAACTACTGATGCGTTGTTTGGCACTGCTCGGGGAAATTGACAGTAAATCAGAGAAGATAAGGGAGATAATCATATGAGTGCACAGAATTGGATGATCTTATATATTTTTACGGTGCTTTGTCTGGGCGTGGGAATGATATTAATGTGGCTGGCAATGAGAAGAAGATTTGTAAATTTTACCGACCAAATCTATGAAAGCATTGAATGCATCTTAAAGGGAGAAGGAGTGGGCGGGTTTGAGCTGGATGAGGATACCCTTTGTTCCAAGATCCAAACGATGCTGAAACGGCTCTATGATATTACCTGTGCTTCGGTGGAGGAGAACAGGAATCAGAAGAAGGCAGTCCAGGAAATGGTTTCGGATATATCACATCAGTTAAAAACGCCTATTTCTAATATTACCATGTATTCCGATACTATTTTAAATCATGAGTTAGACCGGGAGGAAGAGCACCGGTTTCTAAAGGTCATGCAGGATCAGATCGAGAAATTAGATTTCCTGGTACGTTCTCTGATGAAAATGTCCAGACTGGAGAATAACATGATTGTGCTGAAAAAGGAAAAAGCATTGCTGCTGGACTGTGTTATGGAGGTTGTGGACAGTATTGAACTGGCGGCAAAGAAAAAAGAGATCTCCATTGAAATACAGGCAGATGAAAAAGCAATGGCTGCTTTTGACCGGAAGTGGACCACGGAGGCATTATTTAACATTCTGGACAATGCGGTGAAATATACGCCGGAAAAAGGCAGAATTCGGATTAGCGTAGAGGAATCCGAAATGTTTTCTAAGATTGTCGTGGAAGATACGGGGATTGGAATTGAACAGAATCATATCAATGATATTTTTAAACGGTTTTACCGTGAGCCTAAAGTGCATAAAAAACCGGGAATAGGGATAGGGCTGTATTTATCCAGGCAGATTATAACCAGCCAGAATGGATTTATCAAAGTGAGATCAAAATTGGGGGAAGGCAGCAGCTTTGGGGTGTATCTGACGAAAGAGAAGGAATAGTTTCAAAATTGAAACTATTTCTTTTTGTATTGAGAGGGTTTTGAAACAATCCACTGTTAAGATTATATTATCCAAACAGGGAACGGATGTATTGAACGGAACCGGGATGGAAAATTATAATGGATGAATGAAGCGGAGGATAAAAAGTATGACAATATTAGAAACAAAGAATCTTACAAAATATTATGGAGAAGAACCCAATGTAGTCCGGGCGCTGGATGGTGTGAATTTAAAAATAGAAGAAGGGTCATTTGCAGCCGTAGTTGGTACTTCCGGAAGCGGAAAATCTACTCTTTTGCATATGCTGGGCGGTCTTGACAAACCAACAAGCGGCAGCGTCATTGTAGCGGAAAAAGATTTGTCCCAGATGAATGATGAAAAGCTGACGGTATTTCGCAGAAGAAGAATCGGGTTTGTTTTCCAGAATTATAATCTGGTTCCCATCCTGAATGTATATGAAAATATTATTCTTCCGATCCAGCTGGACGGAAATAAAACGGATGAGGAGTATGTTAAGAAAGTAGTGAAGATGCTGGGGCTGGAAGAAAAGCTCATGAATATGCCGAATATGCTGTCTGGCGGGCAGCAGCAGAGAGTTGCAATTGCCCGGGCATTGGCGACGAAACCTGCTATTATACTTGCGGATGAGCCTACGGGTAATCTGGACAGTAAAACAAGTGCAGATGTACTGGGACTGTTAAAATTAACAAGCAGCCAATTTCACCAGACGGTTGTAATGATCACTCATAATGAGGAAATTGCCCAGATGGCAGATGTAACTATACGTATTGAAGATGGTAAAGTTGCAGAAGGCAGGTGGTAAGCATGAAGCTGGAAAAGAACAACAATGGAAAATACATCTGGAATCTGGCTGTAAGCAGTATAAAAAATAACCGGATGCGCAATATTTTTATCATTCTCACAATTGTTTTGTCTGCCACCTTGCTTTCGGGAATGCTGTCTTTTATTACCGCATATTTTACAAGCCAGGAGCGGGCTGTGGATAAAATGCAGCATGTGATATATAAAGACCTAAATTCGGAGCAGATTGATGCATTAAACAACAACGAAAATATTGAGTATCTTGCACTTAATAAATTTGGCAAGGTAATATCGAAAGATGATTATTCCTTTTACCCGGTTTATTTTCCGGAAGAACAAGGCCCCATTAAACAGGCAACTGTTATAGAAGGAACCTTTCCCCAGGAGTTAAACGAAGCGGCAGTTTTTTCGGGGTTCTTAAAAGCCCTTGGAAAAGAAAGCCGTCTGGGTGAGTCTTTTGAGATTACTTTTCTGGACGGAAGCACAGAGACATTTACGGTAAGCGGGATTCTGGATGGAAATCCGAACAATAAAATATACCCGTTTGCAGTCTCAAAGCTGTATGCAGATCAGGGTGGCAGCATGAAAGAAATCAATTATGACGCCCTTGTGAAAATAAAAGATGCAAAATCCCTCACAAGTGAAGAATTTAAACGGATGGCTGTGGACATAGCGTCGGCATGTAAAATTGAAAGACAAAATGTCAGTGATAATACTTATTTTGCAGATACCCTGATGGGTGCTAAGAAATTACAGATCATGGGAACGGCTGCAGGAATTGCAATGGGGCTTATTTTTGTCAGTATCCTTGTTATTTACAGTGTGTTTTATATCTCTGTGGTTGGAAGAATCAGGCAGTTCGGACAGCTCCGTACCATTGGCATGACAAAAAAACAAATTCGGAATATGGTTACCAGGGAAGGCTGGATATTAAGCGCATTTGCAATTCCCGCAGGGATCGTCATTGGAGTCATCGGAGGAATTTTGCTAAAGCCGGATGGATTCAGCTGGACGAATACTGGGATGACAGCGCTTATGACAGTCGTAATAGAACTGCTTACGGTTTTATTCTCTATACGGCGTCCAGCGAAAATGGCAGCAGCAGTTTCTCCAATTGAAGCCTCCAAATTTAATGCATATGACGGAAAAATCCGAAAGGGCAAAACCAGGAAATTAGCAAGAAAGATCACGCCACTCTCTATGGCGAAGATGGGATTTGCCAGAAACCGTAAGAAGTCAACGCTGACGATGGTCTCTATGGGAGTAGGCGGAATCCTGTTTATGACAGCTTCCATCTACCTGAATTCTTTCAGCCAGGAGGGATATTCCAGGCAGAGTGAGTTTTCGATCGGTGAATATTTGATTTCTTTCTCCGGCAATGCAACCCAGACCCTGGAACATGAATATAGTGACCTGCAGCTGGATAACCCCATTAATGACAGCCTGATTGACCGGATTGAACAGATTGACGGCGTCAAAAAAGTATATGTAAACCAAAAAGCACGGGTACACTATTTAATGAATGGGCAGTCTGCAGAGGACGGTATTATGACTTTTAGCAGGTCTGATGTGAAAGACATGCAGTCCGAAATCAAAGAAGGCACCCTGGATTATGACCGAATGACGGAGAATAATGAGATATTGGTACAGAATAATGCCCTGTTAAAAGAAATCTTCGGAGCGAATCTAAAGCTTGGCGAGAAGCTGGAGCTTACCTTTTTCAATGGAAACACAGTCAAAGAAACATTTACGGCAAGTGCGTTTATGGGTACGAATTTCAATAAAAACATGGATAGTTCTATTATCTGGATGACAGAGGATTCCATGCGCAAAATTATGGGAGACATAAATCTGAATTATGCATTAATTGTTTCTACGGACCAGACAAAGGAAGCAGAGATTACGGAGGCATTGGGAAAAATTGTTGATGGGGATCAGAGAATTGCAATGGACACCCTGCAGGAAAGAATGGATGCGGATGAGTTAAGCTATACAAGATTAAGCGGTATGCTGCTGGGAATCTGCTGCTTCATCATTGCATTCAGCCTGATCAATCTGGTAAATACGTTAATTACGAATATCGTTACCAGAAAACAGGAATTTGCGGTACTCCAGTCTATTGGTATGACAGAACGACAGTTATCCAGAATGATTCAGTATGAGGGATTTCTGCTGGCAGCTGTAAATTTAGTGATTACCCTGGTAGTGGGAACGGGTGCTGGAATTTTCATTATTAAAATTATGGATCATATTGGTGTAAATTATATGCATTTCAAATTCCCGGTCTGGTATTTCCTGGGCTATGGAGTGTTCATCATCTTAATACCGGTACTGGTATCCACAGCCGCCATCAGTATCTTCCGAAAACAGCCGGTAGTGGAAAGAATCAGAGAAACGGAAGGATAAGCAATCCATTGAATACAAATAGCGGTTGTGTTATGATAACAAAAAAAGTATTTCAGCCAGATGTGCAGTTTTCATAATGGCTGGAATACCGTTATCAGGAGGTATAAAGCGAAAATGTACAGAGAATCAGCCAGGGAATTGTTATCGTTTATTGACCGGAGTCCAAGCTGCTACCATGTGGTTTCTAATATAAAGGAAATACTGGTATCAGACGGATTTGAAGAATTACATGAGGGAAGACCGTGGAAACTGGAGACAGGAAGAAATTATTTTGTATCCAGAAACGGTTCTTCTCTTATTGCATTTAAGCTGCCGGATAGAGCGTTTACCGGGTTTCAGATTATATCCAGCCACAGTGATTCCCCTTCCTTTAAGGTAAAAGAAAATCCCGAAATGGTAACAGAAAAGTATGTGAAATTAAATGTTGAAAAATACGGAGGCATGATCTGTTCGCCATGGTTTGACAGACCGCTGTCCGTTGCAGGAAGAGTTTTGGTAAAAGAAAAGGAAAGGATCTGCACCAGGCTGGTAAATATTGACCGGGATCTGGTAATGATTCCAAATCTTGCGGTTCATATGAACCGGGATGTGAATGAAGGCTTCAAATATAATGTTCAGGATGACATGCTTCCCATTCTGGGAGATGAGACAGCAAAAGGCTCATTTTACAGAATGATAGCTGAAAATGCCGGTGTGCAGGAGGAATCTGTATTGAGTACCGATTTATTTTTGTATAACAGAGTCAAAGGCAGCTGCTGGGGAGCAAATGAAGAATATATCTCCAGCGGGCGGTTGGACGATCTGCAGTGTGCATTTGCCTCCCTCCAGGGATTTCGGAAAGGAAAAAGCACAAAAAGTGCAGCGGTCTATTGTGTTCTGGATAATGAAGAGGTAGGAAGTGCCACCAAGCAGGGAGCAGCATCCACCTTTCTGGGAGATACACTGAGAAGGATTAGCAGGGGCACAATGCGGGATGAGGAAGCATTCCTAATGGCGCTGTCCTCCAGTTTCATGATTTCCGCCGATAATGCCCATGGCGTGCATCCCAATTATACAAAGAAGACAGACCCCACCAACCGGCCTTATCTGAATGGAGGCATTGTGATAAAGTACAGTGCTAATCAGAAGTATACCACAGATGCAGTCTCGGCAGCGGTATTTAAAATGATCTGCGATCGGGCAGAAGTGCCATATCAGACGTTTGTCAACCGCTCGGATATGCAGGGTGGATCTACACTGGGGAATATTTCCAGTACACAGATTGCATTAAATACAGTAGATGTGGGGCTGGCACAGCTTGCTATGCATTCACCTTATGAATCTGCAGGTGTAAAAGATACCTGGTATTTTGAAAAAGCAGCAGAAGAGTTCTATAGTTCCTGGATTGATGGTATGGGTGACGGAACCTATACGATCTGCAGAGAATAAGCACAATAAAACAAACTGCGTTTTCATTATGAATTCAAAAATTATGGGCTGCAAAGAAACTTATGTATAATTCTCCAATTTCAGGAAATTACTAAATGTAGGAATAAAATAATTGCCAAATGCTATATATTGTGCTAGTATCATTATAGTAATGATAACTACTACTAAATAATTAATGCGGAAGGTCACTGAATATGGAGATTTTAAAAAGGAATGGGCAGTCGGAAGAATATGCTCTGGATAAGATAAAAAATGTAATCAGACTTGCTTTTAAAAGTGTGGATCAGGTATGCCCGGATGAGCTGCTGGAAGAGCTTGCAGCTTCTGTGGAAGCAAAGGTTCTGGAACTGGTGGAAAAAGGAGTACCCCTTCAGGTAGAGATGATTCAGGACCAGATTGAAATAACACTGACGGAAAAGAATTATTACGGTGCTCTGAAGAGCTTTATCCTGTACCGGAATGAACGCAGCAGGGAACGGGCGGCAAGGCAGAGCATTATGAAGTATTTTGCGGATTTCCAGACACTGGATGGGGTCTTAAAAGATGTTCAGAAATCTTATATGGATCTGCCCTACAGCCTGGAACATCTTCTGGCAAAATTCCTGGCATTTCAGAAACCGGACATGCTTTTAAAAGAAAAACTGGCAATGCTTACAAAAGCGGCAGTAGAACTGACCACACAGGAGGCTCCCAAATGGGAGTTTATTGCTGCGCGCCTGCTGATGCTGCAGTTTCAAAATAAGCTCAGCATACAGATGGAAGAATATAATCTGAACAGCTTTTATGAGAAGGTAGTATTTCTGGTAAATGAGGATCTTTATGGAAGTTATATTTTGGAACACTATAGTAAAGAGGAGATAGATCTGTTTGAGACTTATCTGGCAGATGATCGGAATCAGCTCTTTACCTACTCCGGATTAGAGCTTTTATTAAACCGTTATGTGATCCGAAGCAGATCAAATGCCCCTCTTGAGACACCCCAGGAAATGTTCCTGGGAATCGCCATGCACCTTGGGATGCAGGAGAAGACAGGGCGGAGTGCGTGGGTGAAACGCTTCTATGATATGCTGAGCACACTTCAGGTCACAATGGCGACGCCGACCATGTCCAATGCCAGAAAGCCTTATCATCAGCTCTCTTCCTGCTTTATCGATACGGTTCCAGATAGTCTGGATGGAATTTACCGGAGTATAGATAATTTTGCCCAGGTCAGCAAATTCGGCGGAGGTATGGGGCTGTATTTTGGAAAAGTCAGAGCAGCGGGAAGTACCATACGTGGATTTAAAGGAGCAGCCGGCGGTGTAATCCGCTGGATTAAGCTCGCTAATGACACAGCGGTTGCAGTAGACCAGCTTGGAGTGCGCCAGGGTGCGGTGGCTGTTTATCTGGATGCATGGCACAAAGATCTTCCGGAGTTCTTGAATTTAAGAACCAATAATGGGGATGACCGTATGAAAGCGCATGATGTATTCCCGGCAGTGTGCTATCCTGATTTATTCTGGAAGAAGGCGAAAGAGGATATTGAAGGGGACTGGTATTTGATGTGTCCCCATGAAATACGTACCGTTAAAGGATATTCCCTGGAAGACAGTTATGGAGAAGAATGGGAGAGAAAATACCAGTCCTGTGTGGAAGACTACCGGATTCATAAAAGAGTGATTCCCATGAAGGAGCTGATCCGGCTGATTATTAAAAGTGCAGTAGAAACCGGAACGCCATTTACCTTTAACCGGGACCAGGTAAATGATAAAAACCCCAATAAACATAAAGGCATGATTTACTGCAGCAACCTGTGCACCGAGATCTCTCAGAATATGAGCCCGGTAGAGCAGGTGGAAGAACGGGTGGAAGTCATCGATGGAGAAACGGTGGTTGTTTCTGTGACAAAGCCCGGGGATTATGTGGTATGTAATCTGGCTAGTCTCTCTCTGGGGAATCTGGATGTAAATGATAAGAACAGTCTGGAAAATGTTGTGGAAAGTGCAGTGCGCGCCCTGGATAATGTGATTGATCTGAACTTCTATCCGGTGCCTTATGCGAAAATTAACAATGGACGGTACCGTGCAATTGGCTTGGGAGTCAGCGGGTACCACCACATGCTTGCAAAAAACGGAATCGGCTGGGAGACAGATGCTCATCTGGATTTTGTGGATCAGGTGTTTGAAAATATTAATTTTGCAGCGATTAAAGCAAGCGGAAAAATAGCAGAAGAAAAAGGTGCTTATCCTTATTTTACAGGAAGTGACTGGGAAAGCGGGGCTTATTTTGCGAAGCGGGGATATACAGACGAGCGGTGGAGAGGGCTTAAAGAAGAGGTAAGGAAACACGGAATCCGAAACGGTTATCTCATGGCAGTGGCGCCAACCAGCAGTACCAGCATCATTGCGGGAACAACCGCTGGCGTGGATCCCATTATGAACCGCTACTTCTTAGAAGAGAAAAAGAGCGGGCTTATGCCAAGAGTGGCGCCGGATTTATCCTATGATACTTTCTGGCTCTATAAGAATGCCCACTATATCAATCAGGAATGGTCGGTTAGGGCGGCAGGTATCAGGCAGCGCCATATTGACCAGGCACAGAGTGTAAACCTGTATATTACCAATGACTATACCTTCCGACAGGTGCTGAACCTCTATATATCAGCCTGGGAGAATAAGGTGAAGACGCTTTATTATATACGCTCCAAAAGCCTGGAGGTAGAAGAATGTGAAGTATGTTCCAGTTAAGGAGGAGATTGCCACATGGAAGAATTAAGAAAAAAGCCGTTATTTAATCCCGAAGGAGATATTGAGGTAAGAAACCGAAGGATGATTAACGGGAATACAACGAACCTGAACGATTTTAATAATATGAAATATGGATGGGTCAGTGACTGGTACCGCCAGGCGATGAATAATTTCTGGGTGCCGGAGGAAATCAATCTGACCTCCGATGTGAAAGATTATCCTAATTTACCGGAGGAAGAACGCCGTGCCTATGATAAAATACTTTCCTTTCTGGTCTTCCTGGACAGTATCCAGACGGCGAATCTGCCTGCAGTTGCAGAATATATCACAGCGAATGAGGTGAATCTCTGCCTCTCGATTCAGGCGTTCCAGGAAGCGGTACACAGCCAGAGCTACAGCTATATGCTGGATACCATCTGTGAGCCCCAGAAGCGCAATGAGGTTTTATACCAGTGGAAAAATGACGCTTATCTCCTGGAGAGAAATACCTTCATAGGGAACCTTTACAATGAATTTCAGAAGAAAAAAGATACGGATACATTTTTGAAGACGGTTATCGCCAACTATATCTTAGAAGGTGTGTATTTCTACAGCGGATTTATGTTTTTCTATAATCTGGGACGAAATCATAAAATGCCCGGATCTGCACAGGAAATCCGTTATATCAACCGGGATGAAAATACGCATCTCTGGCTATTTCGCAACATGATTCTGGAGCTGAAAAAAGAAGAACCCGGATTGTTCACCAATGTAAAAGTGGATGTCTACCGTGAGATGATACGGGAAGGCTGTGAGCAGGAAATCCGCTGGGGACACTATGTGATCGGTGATGCGATCCCGGGACTTACCAAAGATATGATTACAGATTATATACAATATCTGGGGAATCTGCGCTGTACAAATCTTGGGTTTAAAAAGCTGTATGAAGGACATGATGAGGAACCCTCCAGTATGTCCTGGGTAAGCCAGTACAGCAATGCGAATCTGATCAAGACGGACTTCTTTGAGGCCAGAAGCACAGCCTATGCCAAGAGCACTGCACTTGTGGATGACCTTTAATCTTAAATTTTTCGAAAGCATATATTTAGGCTGGGATATATGTTAGAATAGCAGATATAAAATGCAATCGCAAAGGAGAGGTGTAGTATGGAAACTTTAGAATTAAAGAAAAATTTATATTGGACCGGAATCAAGGACAAGGATCTTCGTGTCTTTGATATTATAATGGAAACAGAATTTGGAACCACATATAATTCCTATCTGATCAAAGGCAGTGAAAAGACAGCTTTGTTCGAAACGGCAAAGTTTAAATTTTTTGACACTTATCTTGCAGAGTTAAAACAGCTGGTGGATATCAGTAAAATTGATTATATTATTGTAGATCATACGGAGCCGGACCATGCAGGCAGTGTGGAAAAGCTGATTGAAATGAATCCGAATATTAAAATAGTGGGAACCGCTGTTGCGATCAGCTTCCTGAAAAATATTGTAAACCGTGACTTTTACAGCATCCCGGTAAAAGAGAATGATACCCTTTCGCTGGGGGATAAAACTCTTCATTTTATGATTCTGCCAAATCTCCATTGGCCGGATACGATGTATACTTACGTGGAAGAAGACAAAGTGCTGGTTACCTGTGATTCTTTTGGAAGCCACTATACTTTTGACGGTGTTCTGCGAAGCCAGGTTACCGATGAAGATGGCTATATGAGTGCACTGAAATATTATTTTGATAATATTATCGGACCATTTAAACCATACATGTTAAAAGCATTGAAAAGGATAGAAAATCTGGATATTGACATGATCTGTACCGGACACGGACCGGTTCTGGATAGTAAAATTCCGGAAATTCTGGATACTTATCTGAAATGGAGTACGGTAATCAATCCAAATCAGGAGAAAACGGTGGTAATCCCATATGTAAGCGCCTATGGTTATACGGCTGAAATAGCGGAGGAAATAGCAAGAGGAATCCGGGAAAGCGGAAATATCGATGTGCACCTTCATGACTGTGTGACCTCAGACCAGGCTGAAGTCCTTGCAGATATCGGATTTGCAGACGGAATCTTGTTCGGGACACCAACCATTGTAGGCGAAGCGCTGAAACCGATCTGGGATCTGACCACGTCCATGTTCGCATGCACCCACGGCGGGAAACTGGCGAGTGCTTTTGGAAGCTATGGATGGAGTGGAGAAGGTGTCAATCATATCGTGGAACGGTTGAAGCAGCTGCGTATGAAAGTTGTGGATGGCCTGCGGATTAAATTTAAGCCGGGGAAAAATGATCTGATTGAGGCTTATGACTATGGTTACGATTTCGGATGTATACTGTTAGACAAAGAAAATCCCAGAGTTAAGGAAAAATCAGCGAAGAAGAAGCTGGTAAAATGCCTGGTCTGCGGTGAGATCTTTGAAGAAGGAATCGAAATATGTCCGGTCTGCGGCGTAGGAAAAGAAAATTTTGTTCCGGTAGAGGTAGAAGAAGTAAGCTACCGGAATGATACCAGTGAATTTTATTTAATCCTTGGAAACGGCGCGGCTGGAGTGAGTGCGGCAGAAGCCATCCGGGAAAGGAATAAGACCTGTTCTATCGTGATGGTATCCAATGAATCCGTATTAAGCTATAACCGCCCGATGCTTACGAAATCCATGCTGGCATCCTTTAACCCCTCTCAGCTTGCGATCCATGATGAGCAGTGGTATCAGGACAGAAATATCATTAATGTATTAGATAAGACTGTACAAAGTATGGATACTCAGTTGAAAGAGGTGGCATTTGCAGACGGATTAAAACTAAAATATGACAAATGCATCTATGCTCTTGGCTCTGAGTGCTTTGTACCGCCGATTCCGGGACATGACAAAGATCAGGTAGTTGCCATCCGAAGACTGTCAGATGTGGTGAAGATCGGAAATATGCTGCCGGATGTGAAACATGCAGTTGTGATCGGCGGCGGTGTACTGGGGCTGGAAGCAGCATGGGAACTGAGCAAGGCAAAATGCCAGGTTACCATCGTTGAAGTGGCGAATCAGTTAATGGGCAGACAACTGGATGCAGGTGCCAGTGATATGCTAAAGGATATCATACTTGAAAAGAAAATGGATATCCGTATGGGTGCAAATGTGGAAGAAATTGAAGGTGAAGGAGCAGTTACCGGAGTACGTCTGGCTGGCGGAGAAGTAATTCCTGCTGACCTGGTGATCGTCTCAGCGGGCGTGAGAGCAAGCACAAAGGTTGCCCAGGAAGCCGGAATACAGACAGACCGGGCGATTGTGGTGGATGAAAAAATGCATACCAATCTTACAGACATTTATGCCTGCGGTGACTGTGCCCAGTATGAAGGCATCAATTACGCCATCTGGCCTCAGGCACTGGAAATGGGAAAAGTAGCCGGTGCCAATGCAGCCGGTGACAGCCTTACTTATGAAACGTTAAATGCTGCACTGACCTTCCACGGAATGGACACGGCGCTGTTTGCAATTGGAGATAACGGCAAGAATGCGGATATAAAATACAAAACCGTAGAATTTAAAGATCCGATGAAAATGGTCTATGAAAAATATTATTTTTCAAATAACAGACTGTGCGGAGCAATCCTGCTTGGAGATACATCCAAGATGGCGAAAGTGACCGTACAGGTAGAGGAACATACAAATTTTAAAGATATGTTTTAGAAAAGTCCCGTAAGTTCAAACGCTTACGGGACTTTTTCATATAATAATTATGATAAAGTGTAAGGGTCTAATAAAATGTGGATATATGTAGTTCAAAGCGGGGATAGTGTGAATACAATTGCAGACAGGTATGGCATATCCCTGGATGCGTTAATATATAACAACCAACTGGAATATCCATACCGTCTTGCTGTTGGTCAGGCGCTATTGATGCCTGGGGCAAATGAGAACACGAATCGGCTGGCAATTGTATCGAATGGTTATGCATATCCATTTATAAGTCCATGGGTTCTGGAACAAACTCTGCCATATTTGACAGAAATAGCAATATTTTCTTATGGGTTTACGGGACAGGGCGAGCTGGTTCCGCCTGTTATGGATGATACCTGGGTGATCAGGGCAGCAGAGGAATTTGAAACACTCCCAATCCTGACCTTAACACCCTTTGGACCAGACGGGCAGTTTAACAATAATCTGATCACAGCGGTTGTGAATAATCCGGCAGCAGAGCAGCAGCTATTCGAGAATCTTAGGATTGTTATGCAGGAGAAGGGATACCGGGGACTGGATATTGACTTTGAATATATCCTGGCTTCAGACAGGGATGCTTTTACCAGATTCGTTCAGAATGCGGTGGCGTTTTTCAATGCTCTGGGCTATCAGGTTTCGGTAGCCCTGGCACCGAAAACCTCGTCCGACCAGGTTGGGTTATTGTATGAAGGAAAGGATTACCCGGCATTGGGGGCGGCAGCGAACCGGGTACTGCTGATGACTTATGAATGGGGTTACACATACGTCTGCCAGGAACACAGGTCATCTATATTTGTTCAGCTATATTTTCGGAATTTTCGGATAAATAGTCAGCTGAAAGTTTCCTCTGCCTTTTTCCCCACGTTTATTTTTTTCTGTTTTCAGGTATTCCACCTTTTCCAGAATAGATTTCAGAAGTTGGTTTTTTCCGGCAGCACTGTCCATATGCCGGTAGATATCTAATATATAAAAATCTGTTTGTGTAAGCAGATCCGAAGTAGATGTTTGCGTCATACACAATAATTGTTCATATTCAGATTGTAATGTGGATAAGTCTGAGTTTATGGCATCTATTTGTGAAGAAATACACGTTTTTCTTTTCTGAAAGTCCACTTCTGTGTAGATTCCCCGCTCAAAAAAGGCGAAAGCATTATCCAGTTGTTTATCCAGGACTGTCTGTTCTTTTTTTAATTCTTCAATGGAATTTTTTAGATAATTAAGATCTGTATGAGTAGAAATTGTTGTTGGCAGAATCTCCGGATTCAGTGTACAGTTTTTAAACCAGTGTTCTAAAGCGGTGATCAGCTGCTTTTCCAGAAGATCCAGAGGTGCAGAGATATTGTCACAATCTCTGTTGGGACATTTGATCAATGCATAATTCGTTTTTTTATTTGGTGCAAGCCGTGTCATGGGGGTATTGCATTTTGCACAGACCAGGATTCCGGCAAGTGGATTTTTTATTTGGTTACTGCATTTGGTGGAAGATTTTCGATTGAATTTCATTCGTTTTTGAGCAGTATCAAAGAGTTCCCGGGAAATGATTCCCTGGTGAAGTCCTTTGCACTGAATATAATTATCAGATGTGATTCGGTGTGTTTCCACTCTTCCGTTTTTCAGAAGCCGCATTTCCTTACGGTATGCCCAGCGGATAGATCCTGTATATACCGGGTTTTTTAAGATATCCCGGATGCTGGAGGGGGACCAGTGATCAGCTCTTTGTGGTTTCTTGTGGAGTAAATCCAGCTTATGGCAGATGGAAGCAGTGGACAATGGAAGACAGGTTCCATCTGGCTGTAAGAAGCCCTGTGTATACCAGCTAAAGATCATCCTGACAATTTCTGCTTCTTTTGGGTTAATCCGAAGTGTATAGCCTTTATCATTTTCAACAGGAACTTTTTCATAGCCATAGGGCGGTATGCTGGATATAAATTTTCCTTCTTTAACAGAAGCAATACGTCCTCTCTGAATTCTGCGGTTTATGGTTTTGTATTCCCGTCTGCTCATAAAAAGCCCAAATTCAAAATACTCCTCGTCAAATTCATTAGAAGGGTCGTAGACTTTCATGGGTGTAATAATTTTTACATTTCCATATTTAAAAGCTTCCGCTACAATTCCCTGATCTTTTGTATCTCCCCGCGCCAGACGTTCAATTTCCATAACCAGAACGCCCGCACACAGACCCTGTTCCACATCCGTGAGCAAAGCCTGCATCTGAGGGCGTGCCGCAATGGTTTCACCGGAAACAACCTCCCGGAATACTTTGGAGACTTGCATCTGATTGCGGTGTGCCAGATCTGACAAAACCTTTTCGTGGCGCGCCAGGGTTTCGCCCTCTCCATGTTGTTCAGCTTCCCGATCGGAGCGGGATTTCCTTAGATAAATATAGTATGGTTTCATGTTATCACCCCTGGTTTATTCTATTGCCAGGAGTAATAAATAGTACCTTAATATTTAATGGGCAAACCACGGGAATCCTTAAATACCCCAAGTGCCACACGGATGATATCGATGATCCATCCAAATCCAAAGAGACCGCCGGTAAACAAGTAAAGTATGCCCATGCCGATCTTCCCGGAGTAAAACTGATGGATGCCCATATATCCGAAAAATATACATAAGAGCAGGGTAATCGCTTTACTCTTGTGACTGCTATAATCCTGGTTGTAATCAGGGGAGGGAACATAATTGCTGTACTGGGGAACAGGAGGCGGTGGCGCATAGTTGTATGCCATATTTGCATTCAGGTTCTTTTGTTCAGCCAATAACCTGGGGACGCATTCCCTGCAATAATTTTTGCCTTCAATCTCCACGATTTCTCCTTGGGGAAACAGTTTGCCGCAGTAAATACAGGCACCCAAGGGTTCAGATGCAGGTTCTTTCTCCGCTGTCCGGGCTAATCCTGCCCCGCAATTGGTACAAAATTTAGCATAATGCTCATTTTCACTGCCGCAGAAATCACATATTTTATTTTCCATAGAGCTATTCACTTCAAGATAAACCGGAAACCCGCATTTGGGGCATTCCCGCGCTTTATCTGAAATCTGTGTGCCACACTCCGGGCAACGTATTAATCCCATAATTATACCTCCTGCATACCGCACACAGGTCTGCGGCACTGCATCATTAGAAAGTGTGAGAGCAATTTTCTTTCACACTTATACCCATTGCATACCGCTGACGGGTCTGCGGTACTGCTTCAATAGAAAGTATGGAACGCTTTTGTTCCAAACTTTTACCCCTGCATACCGCAGACGGGTCTGCGGTACTGCTTCAATAGAAAGTATGGAACGTTTTTGTTCCAAACTTTTACCTCGTCTCTTGTATTTATTATCTATTTAGTAATCGTCGCCATAGAGCCATTTGTATTCCGCAATTCGTATATTCTGCTGGCTCTGCTCGTCACAGAACAGCCCGAATACAGGATCGTCACAAAGAAAGGATTTGTTTCTGCGAGTCATCTTTTTCTGCCTGCACCGGCAGCATTCATGAGTAAAAAGATCATTATAAATAGGTCTTCCACATTTGCTGCATTCCCGGATACTCCAGACAAATTTATCCAGTTCCTTATTATAAAAGTGGTGATACAAAGCCAATTCGCCAGGCGTAAACCGCAGTCTGTGAGTAACCAGAAATCGCCGCCACCGCCTGAAATCCTCAAAAGCATATTCGGAAGCTTCATAGGTTATCTTAAATAACCGATGTACATCATTTGCATTTTTGCATCCGGCATAATAGATGGCAATGCGGGGAGCCAGAATATTGCTGGCAAAGTAGTTTGCTTCTACTTCATTTTGCTGTTGTTCTCCGTTGTGACCCAAAATATGGTGCCCCAGTTCATGCATCAAAGAAAAGGCGATGCGCCCGGAAGCCTGATTTGAATTGTAGCAGACAATGCCTCTGTACCGAAATGCGTCGGCTGAATACTTTATGGCAACTTCGTATAATTGTTCGTTTTGATACCGGATTTCATCATAGGTATAAATCTTGTAGCCATAATGCCTTAATAAATAGAAAGTATCAATAGGAAAAGATTTGATCCCACACTCTATGATTACATCTGATACTTGTTTTTGAATAAATTGATAGTCCAATAAAACTCACCTTCCCGGATTATTCTAATTCGGACAAGAGTTTGATTAATTTCATTTTTTCCTTTGTTGAGAGTTTGTTCCCGTTGCGGGCGATCAACTGTTCCATATCATCATAAGAAGGCTCGTATTGATTTTGAGAGCCGCCTTTTGCCATATCTTCCAGTGATTCCACCGTAATACCAAGATTTTTACAGATGATGATGATATTATCCACACTGGCTTTGCCAACACCATTTTTGATGATACCGTATAGCGTCGTATATGGTATAGCGCATTTTGCAGCAAATGATTTAAGGTTGAAGCCCTGTTCTTTAATTAAATGTTCCAGGATTCTTGCTTTTTCCACGATACTCACCTCTTTTGTTTTCTTTCTATTATATATCCGAATTCGCATTTTGTAAATCTAGAATATTCGAAATTACGAATAAATTCGAAATAAAGAATAAAATCTATTGACATAATCCTGAATTAAGAATATAATTGCAATATCAAATACGGAATAACGAATTAGGGAGAAGAAATATGTACAACAATCTGCTAGAGATAATGAAAGTTGAGAAAGTCACATTTCTACAAATGGGAGAGCTTCTCGGGTACCGCTATCAAACTGTCAGTGATATCGTCAACGGGGCTGCAAAAAATGGGTTTTATTATGAAGATGCTTTAAAGATCCAAAAAGTTTTATTTCCCAAATACAGCCCGGATTATTTATTTCAAAGGAAAAAATAAAAAACAAACAAATGTTCGAATACAGGAATATTTTACCATCAATTGTATTCGGTGTCAATGGAAGCGGGAGAAGTTCTTGCAATAAAAAAGATATAATAATTCCTACTTTTTGGAAAAGGCAGAAACAAAGACAGAAGTCCTTTCATAAGATAATTTAGGAGGTGGTAATTATGGGGCGCATTGTAGAAGTAATGGAAATAGGAGAGACAAAGGTCAGTTTCTGTAATGATTATTATCAGAATAGAAAGGAAGATGAAATCAGGGATATTTTAAATCAGGCAGCTTCAGAGGCGGCGAAGTTTCTTGCGCGGCGGGGGGCTGATAGCACTGATAGAAACGATGTTCACGGAAGATATCAATAGATTGAAAAGGAGAAGGAAGATGCGCAATCTGATCGAAAGAATAGAGAAACGATCATCATCACAGGGATTTACACAGGAATGTGCAGTTGCATTTGCAGAAGGGTGGTTTGAAACGCTGGCAGACCTAAATGCAGAAAAAAGTTACACCGTAAATGAAATTTTAGAATTGCTTGTATGCCTTAACGGCATCAGAAAATGTTCCTGATAAAAAAGGAAAGGAGGCAGATCGAATTGAAAGCACTCAGTGAGGGAAAAAAGGAAGAGATCAGAAAACTTCATGGCCAGGGATTTACACACCGTCAGATTGCCAGACAGGCAAAGGTCTCTGCCGGAAGTGTGTCTTATGTGCTGCAAAAACGGACAAAAGAGCAGAACAAAGCCTGTAATATACCCCAGAGCTTGTGGGATGAGTGGGATATCTTACACGAACGTTATGGTAAAAAGAATAAAAGATAGAATAACAGAGCACGAAAGCGTAAAAAGAATAAAAAATAGGACCAGCCGCAGCTAGTCCAGGAGGGAGAGAAAAGTATATGTAAAAAAGCTCTATCGCTTTGTATGTACATAATATAACAAGTAAATGTGTCAAAGTTGTGGCAGGAGAATAAAAGATTTATAAAGATACTTAAGAAAAGCTGAAGAAAAGGACCCAGAAATTATTCCGTGTCCTTTGTCGTTTCTGCCGGGGAATTCGATGCCGCATACGGTGTGGTATCGGCTGATGGATATACTGCCGAATCTGATGTAGCATACGCTGTTGCATACGCTACTGCTTCTGCGATTGAATTCGCTGATGCATCTGATACAGCATCCGAAGTCACATTTGCAGGCGTATCAGGTGGTGTGACGGCTGCCCTGTTGTTTGGTGCGCAAAGCGCTTCCTGGGCGGCTATCGTAGCCAGAGTATCTCCTAACTGGCTGAAGATTGTAGCCAAAAGTGCTATTTCATCGGGAGATTTCCCCTTGGATATGGCACATGCTATGGCGCTGATTGTTACTACCAGTTCACAAGACTGCATTTTAATCACCTCGCAATATTATATGCGAAAACGGGGGAAGGGTTACGTATATGTGTGAGTTTTAGTTTGGACATTCACAGGCAGATGTGATAAAAGACAACTGTATTATAAATAGAAACATGGGAGGAGCATGATATGTTGGACAAGAAGAAGTTAGAAGAATATAAAGTTTTAGAACGAGAGATTGCATCTTTGAAAATGCAGATTGCAGATAAAAGGAATCAGATGATGATTTACAGAAAAGAGGATTCGAATGATGGAATGAGGAATCGGACGGAGAAGAAGAAGCCGGTCAATTCATCCGGTCATTTGGTTAGAGATAAATGGAAGCGTATACAGGATCTGGAGATAAAACTGAGTCTGTTGATGGAAGCGTGTGTGGAACAAAAGCTGGAAGTAGAAGAGTTTATTGCGGATATTGATGATGTAACGACCCGACTGATTTTCCGTTATCTTTTTCTGGAAAACCTGACGCAGAAAGAAGTGGAGCGGAAGGTTCACCTGGACCAAAGTGTGATCAGTAAAAGAGTGACGAGGTATCTTAAGTTGCATAGTGTGCATAAAAATACATGATACAATGTTTATATGCAAGGGAGAACTGATAAAACAGATAATCCAGAGCATAAAAAATAAAAATTTTAGGAGGAAACAAAATGAACGAAATCACAAGAAAATTTGGACAGGTAACTATCACGAAAGCAGATGATGAAAACGCTATTATGGGTGGATCAGAAACTATCTATAATATCGAAGTACCAGAAGAAGCAGCAGCAGCATTTGATCCTGGTATGATTAAAATGTGCGGTACATTAAGCGAGTCAGCCAGCCTATTGGTAACTGGTGGGGGAACTGATTACCAGGCAGTAGTAACACTGCCCGAAGAGCCGGGTACAATTGGACTTTACGTTGATGATGCAGTAATGATGAATGGCATTCAAAGCCGAAGTGCTGTTGTACCTGCGGCAACGGACATGGTATTTACGATGCTGAAAACAAGTGAAAGAGGTAAAACAGGAAAAGATGCAGCGATCACATTAGTAATTGGCGTACCGGATTCATTCTATATTAAACAGTATACCTTTACCTTAAATGGAGCAGTTAAATCAACAAGAACATCCAATGAGTTTACTTATAAGGGATTAACGAATGGAACCGTTTATACTTTAGGTTGTAAAGTTGAGGCGTATACTTCCAAGCAAGGGAATGCAACGGTTGTAAAAGATTTAGTGAAAAAAAATGTTCAGATCCCCAGTCAGCTGGAATCACATATGCTGGAATTCCATTCAATAAGAGTGCCTGGTGGAGACTGTCATTTTATCCGAACAAAGAATGGTAATACTGTATTAATTGATGCTGGGTTGATAGGTACAGCAGGTAATATTGATAATTATTTGAGAGGAACGGTAGGATTAAAGCCGATTAATGGAGTTATTAATATTGATTATTTTATTAACACACATCCTCATCACGACCACATAGAAGGATTTGAGCGCCTCACAGGATATTCATGGGATGATACTCAAAAAAAATCAGTATATAATAAAACGAATCAGGTTAATAAAAATGTTAGATACCAATTTACAAATGTAGTTTTAGGCATAAACTGCAAATTGCCTTTTATGCAAAATTATAATTATATTAAAAATGTCATCTATTATGCAGAACATTTTAGTAAATTAAAAACAGTTTGTGCAGGAAACTGTTTTAGCGTAGATGGTATTATATTTAATATTCTTAGTCCATATCCAGCAGATGTTATGCCGCTTAAATGGTTGTCAAATTCATCGGATAACGATAAATTTGTTAATGATTATATTAGAACAATAATAGGAAATAACAACTCCGAAGATGGTTCTTCTTCAAAAAATAATCAATCAATTGTTATGAAAATTATTAATGGAGGAAGAAAATTCCTTGCAATGGGAGATGCTGAATTATTTACCGAAGAATTATTATTGGGCAAAGCGGCAGATGCAGCTGATTGGGATGTAAAAATCACAAATACAATCAATCATATTAATCTTGCTAGGGATATAGCTGCTGCTGAAAAAAATTTGACACCAGCAGGTGCAGTTGATAGATATTCTTTGAATAGATTTACCGCAAAAGATTTAGGCGCAATTGTCTTAAAGAAAGGACATCATGGAACTGCCAATAACATGTCTTTAGACTTTTTAAAGGCTGTTAATGTCAATAAGATTATCGTATCATCAGAGATGTATTCTACTACTTCACCTCTTGCAGATACTCCGTTAGCTAATGCAAAACAGTATTATAATGAAAAGAAACTTATTATTATTGATGAAAAGAAACAGATTAATGAGTGGCCGACCAAATGGCAGAGTTTCATCTTTTCCACTGGAAAACATGGACGTGACGGAGGATTTTTTATTAGAACT
>OKVW01000062.1_pt1 | contig 96136 bp, 95 predicted proteins | sample 1606991 | NCBI WGS metagenome assembly OKVW01 (sample SAMN03281021, study PRJEB24777) | human gut metagenome | isolation source: fecal sample PR177 from 1 month old male Malay infant, vaginal delivered... | reverse complement strand
GGTTAGAATACCTGCCTGTCACGCAGGGGGTCGCGGGTTCGAGTCCCGTCCGTTCCGCCACTATTCAGAAAGCCTGAGTCAGAAATGATTCAGGCTTTCGTCGTTTTATAGTCCCACGAATATTGTTTATTCCTCTTTTTATTTCCATTAACAAAAAGTTAATAAATACGGTGCATTTTATTAACAAATGCACGATTTTAGTGCGTTATTTGCACTGTTTTTGTGCGTTTTTTGCTCATCCTTACCTTCGCGCCCATCTTCTTATGTAATGATTATGTAAAATAATTGGTAGGAAATCATTCGGTTACCGATCATTTTTCAGAAAATTAACGAACCAATACGCTATTGGTTCGTTAATTGCTTAATTACTAGCACGTTAAGTTCTGCGTCATATCAATAACTTATTATTAATAAAAATAAAGCAATGATGAAAGCGAGCGAACCAATATGGAAAAGCCTTCACGGTTTTTAGCTAATTCCAGTACCGCGCTTGAGCAGCTGCGCGGGCTTATCAACCAGCACGAGTCAACACCAGGCATTCCGCTGCCCACTGAACGTGAGCTGTCGGACACTCTCGGCGTAGGCCGACGTGAAGTGCGTCGCGCGCTGGACGTGCTGGAAGAGGAAGGGCGTATCTGGCGCAAGCAGGGCAAGGGTACCTTCATTGGTCCATCTGCCCCGGTTGAGCCGTTGGCGCTTCAGGGATTGGTTCAGCAAACCAACCTGCTGGAAGTCATGGAAGCTCGACTACAGCTCGAACCCGGCTTAGCCCGACTTGCGGCACTGCGTGCCACCAGGGAAAACCTCGCGCTCATGCAGCGTATGCTGGAACGCATTAATAAGGTCAGCCCGGATGACCGCGATCTCAACGAACTGTGGGATAGCGCCTTCCACCGCGCCATTGCGGAGGCAGCAGGTAACCGCCTGATGCTTGGGCTTTTTGATGCGATAGATGCCGTCCGCCGGGAGCCTGGCTGGCAGCATTTACGCGAACTTGCCCGCACCCCTGAACGTGTCGATAGCTACAACGACCACCATCACAAAATCATGTCAGCGATTATTCATCGCCAGCCTAACGAAGCAGCTGCCGCCATGCGCGAACACCTGCTCAGCCTGCAAACCGCCCTGATTCAGGCTATCCACCTTGAGGACGATTCCACGCTATGACGACGATACCCTTTAAGGACTCCACGCCCGTACTGCGGCTGCAAAACCTCAACGTTAAATTCGCGGGCTCGCCGGTGAGCGTGCTCGACGATATCTCGCTGACGGTCAGGGCGGGAGAAACGCTGGCGCTGGTAGGGGAGTCCGGCTGCGGTAAAAGCATCACTTCCCTGGCGCTGATGGGGTTATTACCTGCCAGCGCCCGGATCGTCAGCGGGGAGATGAATTTCCGCCGCCAGGATCTGCGCAAGCTCTCGCCGCGGGAGTATGCCGATCTGCGCGGCAGCGAGCTGGCGATGATATTCCAGGAGCCCATGACCTCGCTCAACCCGGCCTTCACGCTTGGCGATCAGCTCAGTGAAGCGGTGATGCGCCATCAAACGATCTCCCGGGCTGAGGCGATGACGGTTGCGCTACAGATCCTGGAGAAGGTGCAGATCCCGGCCGCAGAGATGCGCCTTAAGGCTTACCCGCATCAGCTTTCCGGCGGTATGCGCCAGCGCGTGATGATAGCGATGGCGCTGATAAACCATCCCAAACTACTCATTGCTGACGAACCCACTACCGCTCTGGACGTGACCATTCAGGCGCAAATTCTCTCCCTGCTCAATACTTTAAAAGAAGAAACGGGCACGGCGGTGCTGATGATCACCCACGATTTAGGCGTGGTGGCTGAAGTCGCGCAGCAGGTGGCGGTGATGTATGCCGGACAGGTAGTGGAGCAGGGGAGTGTTGAAGCCCTGTTTGCCGATCCGCAGCACCCCTATACCATTGGCCTTATGGGTTCCCTTCCTTCTATGGGTGCGCGTAAAGGCCAGCTATCAACTATTCCCGGATCGGTCCCGCTGCCGGAATCCATGCCTCAAGGCTGCCGCTTTGCCACCCGATGTCCCTTCGCGCAGACGCGCTGTCATGCTGAAAAACCACCGCTCACTACGCTCGGTACGGGCCATCAGGTTGCCTGCTTCCGCGTGCCGCTCGAACACCACATTGCCCTGGGAGAGACCGCATGACCATGCCCATTCTTGAAGCCCGCGATCTGAGCAAGCTTTTCCCCGGCCCGAAAAAACTGTTTACGCCGGCCCGCTTTGTCACCGCTGTCGACCGAGTTTCGATGTCGGTGATGCCTGGCGAAACGCTGGCAATTGTCGGCGAGTCGGGTTCCGGGAAATCCACCCTTGGTCGTCTGCTGCTGCGCCTGCTGGGCGCCAGCGAAGGGCGGGTATTTTATCAGGGTGAGGAGATCACCCACGCCTCGGGCGCCCGTCTGAACCAGCTCCGGCGTGAGCTACAGATCATCTTTCAGGATCCCTTCGCTTCGCTGAACCCGCGCATGACGGTGGAGCAAATTGTCGGTGAGCCGCTGTGGCTGCATCAGAACATGAAAAAAACGGATCGCCAGTACCGCGTCTCCGAGCTACTCAGGACGGTCGGCTTGCCCGCGGCCTGGGCCGGGCGTTATCCACACGAATTTTCCGGCGGGCAGCGTCAGCGTATCGGCATTGCGCGCGCGCTGGCGTCAGGCCCAAAGCTGCTGCTGGGTGATGAGCCGGTTTCTGCGCTGGACGTTTCCGTTCAGGCACAGGTGGTTAATTTACTGGAAAGCCTGAAGCACCAGTTGGGGCTAACGATGGTGATCGTCGCCCACGGGCTGGCGGTTATCCGTCATATGAGCGACCGCGTGGCGGTAATGTATCTTGGGCAAATCGTCGAGCTGGCCACCGTCGACGACATCTTCGACGCACCGTTGCATCCTTATACCCAGGCGTTGATTGCCTCAGCGCCGCAAATGCAGCCAGGCGTAGCGCGGGATACGCCGCTGTTGCAGGGTGATTTACCGAACCCGGCTAACCCGCCGTCCGGCTGCCGTTTCCACACCCGTTGCCCCTACGTTACAGATGAATGCCGCCAGATCGAGCCGATTAATCAGGTGCTCGACGGCGGACGTCAGGTTGCTTGCCATCGCTGGCAGGAGATCAATTGCGATCGCAGCGTTATCCAGATCGCACCGCCATCCGCCGCTTTTCTGCGCCGCCGCGCGCTGTTTGAACACGCGGCCACTCACTCCTCCCTTCCTTCAAGGAACTCATGATAATGACAATGCGTAATTCTCTTTTGACCGTACTGGGAAGTGTTATGTTGCTTGGCGCGGCGCTGCCCGCCCATTCTGAAAGCGTGCTGCGGATCGGCCTGGGGGCCGACCCGGATATGCTCGACCCGCATCTGGCGCGCACCTACTATGGCCGTTTCGTGTTTGCCTCCCTGTGCGACAGGCTGGTGGACGTCGACGAGCACCTGAAAGTGGTGCCGGGTCTGGCAAAATCCTGGGCCTGGAGCGAAGATGGCAAAACGCTGACTATGGATCTACGCGAAGGTGTGACCTTCCACGACGGTGAAAAATTTGATGCCGCTGCGGCAAAATACAACCTCGACCGCGCCCTGACCCTCAAAGGCTCCCTGCGTAAAAGCGAGATCTCATCCGTTGAATCGGTCGAGGTCACCGGCCCGATGCAGATTGCGCTGCACCTGAAAACATCGGATGCCGCGCTGCTAATGCAGCTTACCGACCGCGCGGGCGCGATGATGGCACCCGATGCGGCGAAAAAGCCTGACTTTGCCGCCCATCCCGTCTGCTCCGGTCCATACAAATTCGACAGCCGCGTGTCGCAGGACCGCATCGTTCTGACCCGCTTCGACAACTACTGGAACAAAGACGCCTATCACTTCGACAAAATCATCTATCTGCCGATCCCGGATGCCTCCGTGCGTCTCGCGAACCTGCGCGCGGGCGATCTCGACCTGACCGAAGGCATTGCCGCCAGCGACGTCAAAACCGTCGAAGCCGACAGCAAGCTGGCGCTGGCGAAGGTCACCGGTCTGGGCTATCAGGGGATCACCTTCAATATTAACAACGGCAAGGTGCCGGCCAACGATCCGTTCAAAGATGCCCGCGTGCGCGAGGCATTTTCTCAGGCAATCGATCGCGATGCCTTAAACCAGGTGGTCTTTGAAGGGCTCTACACCCCGGCAAATCAGGCGTTTTCACCGGTCAGCCCGTACCACGTTAACCTGCCGGTCCCGCCGCGCGACGTCGATAAAGCCAAAGCGCTGCTGAAAGCCGCCGGTGTGACCACGCCGCTGAGCGTCAATCTGCTGGTGCCAAACAACCCAACCTCGCAGCAGGTGGGACAGGTATTGCAGGCGATGGTGGCAGAGGCGGGCTTTAACCTGAACCTGCAAATGACCGAGTTCGCCACGCTGCTGGATCGCCAGCAGAGCGGTGACTACCAGTTGAGCTTCTCCGGCTGGTCGGGGCGCCCGGATCCGGATGGCAGCATTTACGGCTTTATCAACAGTAAAGGCACCCTGAACGACGGCCGCTACAGCAACGCGCAGATCGATGAATGGCTGACTCAGGCGCGTCAGAGCACCGACCAGGCCGCACGCCAGCCGCTGTACGACAAGGTGGTGAAGCAACTCCAGACCGACATGCCGATTGCCTACCTCTACTTCGAGCCGCGCATTTTTGGCCTGAACAAAAGCGTGCAGGGCTTTAAGCCGTACCCGGACGGCATCGTGCGTCTGGCCGGTTTGACGCTGGCAAAATAAACGTCCTGAGGAGAACCCATGCTGGAACTGATTTGCAAACGTCTGCTGCTGGCCGTCCCGACGCTATTGCTGGTGAGCATGATGGTGTTCGGGCTGCAAAAGCTGCTGCCCGGCGACCCGCTGATCGCCATGGCCGGGGAGGAGCGCGATCCGGCGGTCATTGCCCAGCTGCGTGCTGAGCTTAATCTGGATGCGCCGATCCCCGTGCAGTATTTCCATTGGCTGACGCGCGCGCTGAAGGGCGATCTGGGCGTCTCCTTGCGCACGCATGAACCGGTCACGCAGCTGATTGCCAGCAAGCTGCCGGTCACGCTGGAGCTCTCTCTGCTGGCGATGATCATCGCGCTGGTGTTTGGCATCAGCATGGGGATCCTTGCGGCGGTGAATAAAAACAGCTGGGTCGATCACGGGGCGAACTTTGTGGCGATCTCGGGGATATCAATTCCGCACTTCTGGCTGGGGATCCTGCTGATTCTGGTCTTTTCGGTGAACTTGCAATGGTTACCTGCGTCCGGTTATGTGCCATTCAGTGAAGATCCGATCCAGAACCTGCGCACGCTGCTGCTACCCGCGTCCGTGCTCGGAACCGGACTGGCGGCGACGCTGATGCGCCATACCCGTGCGTCGATGATTGCAGTGCTGAAAGCGGATTACATCCGCACCGCGCGCGCTAAGGGGCTGCTGCCGAAAGCAGTGATCCTGAAGCACGCCTTTCGCAACGCGCTGGTGCCTGTAATCACCCTCACTACGCTTCTGTTCGGCGAGCTACTGGGCGGCGCGGTGCTGACCGAGCAGGTCTTCACCATTCCGGGCTTTGGCAAAATGATCGTCGACTCGGTGTTCAATCGTGACTATGCGGTGGTGCAGGGCGTGGTGCTGATCGTGGCGATCGGCTTCCTGATGCTCAATCTGCTGGCCGACGTGCTCTACGTCCTTATCAACCCGAAAATGCGAGGTTAACCATGGCGGAACTGACGACGCAAACCGTTGCCCCCACGCTGCCGCGCGCGCAGAACCGGGTGCTGAAGAAATTTCTCGGCAATAAAAGCGCGGTGATTGGCGCGCTTGTGGTGGGCTTTTTTGTCCTGGTGGCGCTGCTGGCGCCGTGGATCGCCCCCTTCGACCCGGTCAAAGCCAACTTCCTGGCGGTGCGCAAAGCGCCGTCGGCGATGTACTGGTTCGGCACCGACGAGCTGGGGCGTGACATCTTATCCCGCATTATTTGGGGGGCGCGCACCTCGCTGATGGCGGGCTGTATGTCGGTCATTATTGCCGTGGTCATCGGCGTGCCGCTGGGGCTGGTGGCGGGCTACTTCCAGAAGATGTGGGACGGCGTGATCTCGCGCTTTATTGAGGCCTTGCTGGCCTGTCCGTTCCTGATCATGGCGATCGCGCTGGGGGCATTTTTGGGCCCAAGCCTGACGAATGCGATGATCGCCATTGGTCTCTCGGCAATGCCGATTTTCGCCCGGCTGACGCGCGGCCAGGTGATCGCCATTCGCAACGAAGAGTATATCGACGGCGCGCGGGCGATTGGCCTGCCGGATCGCTGGATCATCATTAAATACGTCCTGCCAAACGTGATGTCGCCGATCCTCGTGCAGGCCACGCTGGCGATCGCCTCGGCGATTATCGCCGAAGCCAGCCTGTCGTTTTTGGGGCTGGGACAGCAGCCGCCAAATCCGTCCTGGGGCTCCATGCTCAACACCGCGAAAGGGTTTCTGGAGCAGGCTCCGTGGATGTCCGTTTTCCCCGGCGTGGCGATTTTCCTTGCCGTGCAGGGCTTTAATCTACTCGGCGACGGGCTGCGCGATGCGCTCGATCCGCGCCACGACTAAGGAGTCATGATGACCAAAGCGCTTGATTTTACGTCCGGTTACGATTCACGCCGTCCGCCGATGCTGGGCCATAACGCGGTTGCCACGTCGCAGCCGCTGGCGGCGCAGGCGGGGATGAAGATGCTGCAACTGGGCGGCAATGCCGTCGATGCAGCCATTGCCACCGCGATGGCGCTGACGGTAGTTGAGCCGACCGGCAACGGGATCGGCAGCGACGCCTTTGCCATCGTCTGGGACGGTGAAAAGCTTCACGGCCTCAACGCATCAGGCCGCTCGCCGGCCAGCTGGCATGCGGATCTGTTTGCCGGAAAAAGCGCAGTGCCGGAAATTGGCTGGGACGCGGTGACCGTGCCGGGAGCGGTATCCGGCTGGGTCGCGCTGGCGGAGCGCTTCGGCACGCTGCCGCTGACCACGCTGGCGCAGCCTGCCATTGACTACGCGCGCAACGGCTTTCCCGTCTCGCCGCTGATTGGTCATCTCTGGCAGCGAGGCTATAGCAAGCTGAAAGATCAGCCGGGCTTCAGCGCCTGCTTCGCGCCGGAAGGCCGCGCCCCGCGCGTGGGGGAAATCTTCCGTAACCCGGCGCAGGCCAGCTCGCTGGAGCTGATTGCCAAAACTAACGGCGACGCGTTTTACCGCGGCGAGCTGGCGCAGAAAATCTCTGCTTTTGCCAAAGAACACTGTGCGCATCTGACGGCAGAGGATCTGGCAAACCACCGCGTGGACTGGGTTGACCTGCTGTCGCGCGACTTCGCGGGCGGCTCGGTTCAGGAATTGCCGCCAAACGGTCAGGGGATCGCCACGCTGATCGCGCTCGGCATTCTTGAGCAGTGCGGCATTGAGAAGCATCTCCCGGATTCCGTGCAGTCTCTTCATCTCTCCATCGAGGCGATGAAGCTGGCGCTGGCGGATCTCGACCGCTACGTTGCGGATGAAGAACATATGGCGTTCGCGGCAAAAGAGCTGCTGAGTGACCATTACCTGAAGTCGCGCGCCGCGCTTATCAACCACGATAGCGCCTCTGATTTTGTGTACGGATCGCCGACGCAGAGCGGGACGGTTTACGTCAGCACCGCGGATGCGAGTGGGATGATGGTCTCGTTTATTCAGTCCAACTATATGGGATTCGGTTCAGGGATCGTGGTGCCGGATACCGGGATCAGCCTGCAAAACCGGGGCTGCGGCTTTGTGCTGGATCCTGCGCACCCGAACGCGCTGGCGGGCAGCAAGCGCCCGTTCCACACCATCATTCCGGGATTTGCGATGGACGGCAACGGCAAGCCGCTGATGTCCTTCGGCGTGATGGGCGGCCCGATGCAGGCGCAGGGGCACATGCAGATGGCGCTGCGCATTATGCTGCACGGGCAAAACCCGCAGGCGGCAATCGATGCACCGCGCTGGCGCGTGGTGCAGGGCAGGGAGGTGATCGTCGAATCAACGTTCGATCGCAATACTATCGCGGCGCTGCGCGAGCGCGGGCATCAGATCGTGGTGGAAGATCCGCTTCAGGATTATAACTTCGGCGGTGCGCAGGTGATTTACCGTATGCCGGAAGGGCACTACGTGGCCGCGACGGAAAGCCGCAAAGACGGGCAGGCGCTGGTGAGTTAATTAACGCCCGGTGGCGCTGCGCTTACCGTGCCTACGCTGTGCTTTTTGTAGGCCGGGTAAGGCGCAGCCGTCACCCGGCTTTTTTTCAACCAATGCTAAACGGATCTGCATCCTGCCAGGCCGGAAACTTCTCCCGATACTCCTTTAACGTCGTTAACGAGATCTCAGCGTCAATTCGTGTTGCCTGATGCGGCTCGGCGGTGGCAATAATCTCACCCTGCGGACTGATCACCCGGCTGTCACCGCGATAGTGATGCCCGTTGCCGTCCGTTCCCACGCGGTTACAGCCAACGACATAAGCCTGATTTTCAATCGCGCGCGCGGTCAGTAAAGCCTGCCAGTGCAGGGAGCGTGGGGCGGGCCAGTTGGCGACGTACAACGCCAGGTCATAATCGTTGCGGTTGCGCGACCACACCGGGAAGCGCAGGTCATAGCAGACCAGCGGCAGAATACGCCAGCCGCGCCATTCAAATACCACGCGTTCGCTTCCGGCTTCATAATGTTGATGTTCATCCGCCATGCGGAACAGGTGGCGCTTATCGTAGAAATGGACTTTTCCTTCCGGCTCGACCAGCAGGAAGCGGTTGACCGGTCCGCGCCCGGTCTGGAGTGCGACGCTACCGGCAATCAGCGCATTTGTTTCCTGCGCCCTGGCGTGCATCCAGGCCACCACCTCGTCCTGCGGCATGGACTGTTTTGCTGCCTCCATCGCGAAACCTGTGGTAAACATCTCCGGCAGGACAATCACATCGCGTCCGGTAATCTCTTCCAGCTGGCGATCAAAATGGCGAAGGTTGGCGGGGCCGTCCATCCACACTAAAGGTTGCTGCAAAACAGAAATCTTTAAACCAGGCACGATACAGGCTCCTTAATAAACACTTTTTGACACTGTAGCACGTCATTACCAGAAAATGTGGCAATAAAAAACCCCGCGCGGGGCGGGGTTTGTGGGAGCAAAAGGCCTTATGCCGCTTCAGGTTTGCGGTGCTTCTCTGGCAGCTTTACCGGCTGTGTCGCCAGCTCTTCAGGTTCGAAATCATCCACATTAATACTGCGCAGACGGCTCTCTTCGGCTTTCACCAGAATCGCAGCTTCGCTGTTGTCGATGATGCCACCCGCCAGCGCCTGTTTTGCCAGCTCATCCAGTCGTGTAAACGGCAGGTTTTTGCCCAGCTGTTTGCAGATCTTCTGGTGAATCGGGTCGGCGGCCATCACGTCAAGCAGCGCCTCTTCCAGCAAACCTACCGGGTTATGCGGGGTAGGTGCCAGATATTGACCCCGACCAATACGAGAGCGGGTTGCGCTTGGTACCTGGAGGATTTTTGCCACTTTGTGATCCAGCTTGTCGGACGGCGCCAGGTGATGACGACCGGTCGGGAAGATCACCGCGCGCAGGGCACCCGCTACGAAGCGGTTCGGGAAGTTCGCCAGCAGATCGTCAATCGCCTGTTCGGCCTGATACATCGCATCCTGCACGCCCCAGTGCACCAGCGGCAGATCCGCTTCCTGACGGCCTTCATCGTCGTAGCGTTTCAGCACCGCAGAGGCCAGGAAGATCTGGCTCAGCACATCACCCAGACGGGCGGAGATGCGTTCGCGACGCTTCAGGCTACCGCCCAGGACGGCCATTGAGACGTCAGACAGCAGGGCCAGGTTGGCGCTCAGACGGTTCAGATGCTGGTAGTAACGTTTGGTCGCATCGCCGGTTGGCGTCGCGCTGGTCAGCCCGCGCGTCAGGCCCAGCCAGAAGCTGCGCACCTTGTTGCTGCCGACGTGACCGATATGTTTGAACAGCAGCTTGTCGAAGGCATCCACATCATTATTCTGCGCGGCAGCCATCTCTTCCAGCACGTAAGGATGGCAACGAATCGCACCCTGGCCGAAGATCATCATGCTGCGGGTCAGGATGTTTGCCCCTTCCACGGTGATGGCAATCGGCGCACCCTGATAGCCGCGCGCCAGGAAGTTGCCTTCGCCGAGCATGATACCTTTACCGCCTGCGATATCCATTGCATCAATAATTGACTGCTGTGCGCGGTGGGTACAGTGATACTTCACAATCGCTGACAGCACGGCGGGTTTTTCGCCCAGCATAATGCCGTAGGTAATCAGCGAGGCTGCGGCGTCCATCACGTAGGCATTGCCCGCAATACGCGCCAGCGGCTCTTCGATACCTTCCATCTTGCCGATGGAGATTTTGAACTGACGGCGGATATGCGCGTAAGCCCCAATCCCCATCGCCACCGATTTCAGACCGCCGGTTGAGTTCGACGGCAGGGTAATGCCGCGGCCCACAGACAGACATTCCACCAGCATACGCCAGCCCTGCCCGGCCATTTTCGGGCCACCGATGATGTAGTCAATCGGAACAAAGATATCCTGACCGCGGGTAGGACCGTTCTGGAACGGCACGTTCAGCGGGAAGTGACGGCGACCAATTTCAACGCCCGGAGTCGAGGTTGGGATCAGCGCACAGGTAATACCCAGCTCTTCTTCACCGCCCAGCAGTTTTTCCGGGTCAGAGAGTTTGAACGCCAGGCCCAGCACCGTGGCGATAGGTGCGAGGGTGATATAACGTTTGTTCCAGGTCAGGCGCATGCCCAGCACCTGCTGGCCCTGCCATTCGCCCATGCAAACCACGCCGGTATCAGGAATTGCGCCGGCATCGGAGCCTGCCTCCGGGCTGGTCAGCGCGAAGCACGGAATTTCCTGACCACGCGCCAGACGCGGCAGGTAGTGATCTTTCTGCTCTTCTGTACCGTAATGCTGTAACAGCTCGCCCGGGCCTAAGGAGTTTGGCACGCCAACGGTGATCGCCAGGATCCCGGAGACACCCGCCAGTTTTTGCAGTACGCGAGCCTGAGCGTAAGCGGAGAATTCCAGACCGCCGTACTCTTTCTTAATGATCATCGCGAAGAAGCGATGCTCTTTCAGGTATGCCCACAGCTCAGGCGGCAGGTCGGCCATTTCGTGAGTGATGGCAAAGTCGTTTGCCATGCGGCACGCTTCTTCTACCGGACCATCAATAAAGGCTTGTTCTTCGGCGGTCAGACGCGGCTGCGGATAGTTGTGAAGCTTTTTCCAGTCGGGGTTGCCCTGGAACAGATCGCCTTCCCACCAGGTTGTACCGGCGTCAATCGCTTCTTTCTCTGTACGCGACATCGGCGGCATCACTTTACGGAATCCCCTGAACACCGGCGCAGAGATCATCGACTTACGCATCGGCGTCAGGTTGAACGGCAGCAAAATGATGGCCAGGGGAACAAGGACCCAGATATTCCACAGACCAGCGACGCCAAGTGCAGCCGTCCAGGCCAGAAGAATCAGGCTACTCAGGAATAAACTGACACGGTGATAGAACAACACACCGAGCAGCACAACGGTTGCGAAAATGCTCAAAATCATCATAAAGAAAAGCTCCCTTGCTTGTAGGAGGTCTGACCACTTGTGATGATATGGTTGTAGTTGATGTTATTTCCTTTAGCAATGTGTTTACAAAATAATTACAACCTGGTTCACATTGTTCGCGTTTTACCCGGCACGAAAAAGCAAAACGCCGGACGTTTCGCATGGCTTTAGCTTCTCGCTTTTCCCGCTATCCGGTACACTCCACTGTGTTATTTCATCAATACTGAAGGATTATCCTCATGTACCAGGATCTTATTCGTAACGAACTGAACGAAGCGGCGGAAACGCTGGCGAACTTTCTGAAAGATGATGCCAATATTCACGCTATTCAGCGCGCGGCGGTCCTGCTTGCCGACAGCTTCAAAGCCGGCGGTAAAGTGCTCTCCTGCGGTAACGGCGGTTCCCACTGTGACGCCATGCACTTCGCCGAAGAGCTGACCGGACGCTATCGTGAAAACCGTCCGGGCTACCCGGCGATTGCGATTTCCGACGTGAGCCACATCTCCTGTGTAGGCAACGACTTCGGTTACGACCATATCTTTTCCCGCTACGTTGAAGCCGTAGGCCGTGAAGGCGACGTGCTGCTGGGTATCTCCACATCCGGTAACTCTGCTAACGTGATCAAAGCGATCGCCGCCGCGCGTGAGAAGGGCATGAAAGTGATCACCCTTACCGGGAAAGATGGCGGTAAGATGGACGGTACAGCGGACATTGAAATCCGTGTACCACACTTCGGTTATGCGGATCGCGTTCAGGAAATTCACATCAAAGTGATCCACATCCTGATCCAACTGATCGAAAAAGAGATGGTTAAGTAAGACTTCGCTGGGGGGCGCCGGTGCCCCCCGCTGTTGTGGAGGTGATCTATGTGCGAACTGCTCGGGATGAGCGCCAATGTGCCAACCGATATCTGCTTTAGTTTTACCGGGCTGGTTCAGCGCGGTGGAGGAACCGGGCCGCATAAAGACGGCTGGGGTATTACCTTCTACGAAGGCAAAGGATGTCGCACGTTTAAAGATCCACAACCCAGCTTTAACTCACCCATTGCCAGACTGGTGCAGGACTATCCTATTAAATCCTGTTCGGTGATCGCCCATATCCGCCAGGCAAATCGCGGCGAAGTGGCGCTGGAAAATACCCATCCGTTTACCCGTGAACTGTGGGGCCGTAACTGGACCTATGCGCACAACGGGCAGCTTTCGGGCTATAAGTCGCTGGAAACCGGCAATTTCCGTCCTGTCGGTGAAACGGACAGCGAAAAAGCATTTTGCTGGCTGCTGCACAAGCTGACCGAGCGCTACCCCCGTACGCCCGGCAACATGACCGCCGTTTTTAAGTACATAGCGTCACTGGCGTCTGAGTTACGCGAGAAGGGCGTCTTTAATATGCTGCTGTCTGACGGGCGCTACGTGATGGCGTTCTGCTCGACGAATCTGTTCTGGATCACCCGACGTGCGCCGTTTGGCGTCGCCACGCTGCTCGATCAGGATGTGGAAATTGATTTTCAGAAGGAGACCACACCGAACGATGTGGTCACTGTCATTGCAACGCAGCCGCTGACCGGCAACGAAACCTGGCAAAAGATCATGCCAGGCGAGTGGGCGCTATTTTGTCTCGGGGACCGCGTAATTTGACGCCAGCTGCGGCTGAACCACTTCATGGCTGAGCGGTTTACTCACCACGTAACGGCCATTGACGATGGACACCACCGGCGGCTTATGGGTCTGCTCGAAGTAGTCATAGCCCGGTTTTAGCTGTTTCCAGAAATCTGTGTAAACAGAGTACTTATGGCGCGCCATGTTCGCATCCGTCATACGGAACGGATAGATGCTGACCTGAACATTCGGCTGGCCGAAGACCAGTGCGCCCGTGACAAACTGGAAGATTTCATCAATGCCGGAATCCGTCATCGCATAACAACCGACTGACACGCAGGCACCGTGAATCATCAGGTATTTCCCTTCGTAACCGTGCGCACGGTCGAAGGCATTGGGGAAACCGATGTTAATCGCTTTATAGAACCGGCTGTCCGGTTTTAGCTGGTTACGCTGAACGTTGTAAAACCCTTCCGGACTTTTGAAGTCACCCTGACGCTGTTTCGGCCCCAGCCCGCCAGAATAGTTACAGATTTTGTAGCTATCGAGCAGCTGATACGTCTCGCCCATTTTGACAAACAGATCGAGTGTGCGCTCTTCCTTGAAGATTTGAATATAAACCGGGGATCCCATCAACTGCTGTTTATACTCTTTGCTGACCGGCGTCGTTGAACTATTACTGCCAAGCAGCCCGGCAAACGACATGCACGGTATCAGAAGCATCGCAATGAACAATGCGATTTTACGCATACTACTGGTTCCTTGATAAAACAATGACCAACTTGCCAGAACGGCAAAAGACACCCGAAATCAGACTAATCTGGACAGGAGCGCTCACATTAGCACCGATGGAGATTTTCGCAAGAGCCAACCTTTGCGTTTACAAATTAGTTTTACTTTATAACCCATTCATAATGTCCTGACTCCAGGAACTTTGCGCAATAGCTCGCATTTCGGCGCGCCAGACGGCGGATTTGCTGCCCCTGGCAGGGCCGAAAATGGTACACTCCGGCCTCTCTGGATTGTTGTTCATGGATACCTGCTAACCACATGTTTAGAATCAGAAAAGGACTCGATCTGCCAATCTCTGGCGTGCCTGAACAGCACGTCACCACCGGCGCCAGTATTCATCATGTCGCTATTGTAGGTGATGATTACGTGGGCATGCGTCCCGCGATGCTGGTACAGGAAGGCGATCGCGTAATAAAAGGTCAGGCGCTCTTCGAGGATAAAAAAAATCCTGGCGTTATGTTTACAGCCCCAGCCAGCGGCACCGTTGTCGCCATCCATCGTGGTGAGCGTCGCGTCCTGCAATCGGTTGTTATTCAAATTGAAGGCGATGAGAAACGCGAATTTGCGCGTTTTGACGCCGCCGATCTTGTCACCCTCAGCCACGACGCGGTGCAGACGCAACTGCTGGAGTCGGGACTGTGGACGGCGCTTCGCACGCGCCCCTATAGCAAAACGCCCGTGCCTGGCACTGTGCCGGCCGCTATCTTCGTCACGGCCATCGACACCAACCCGCTCAGCGCAGATCCGCAGCCTCTTATCCTGGCGGAACGAAACGCTTTCGATGCCGGCCTCACCGTGTTAACGCGCCTGACGCCGGGCAAAGTGCATGTCTGTCAGGCCAGCGGCGGTAAGCTGGGCGGGCATCCGCAAGGGCAGGTAGCCTTTAATGAATTTGCCGGCCCGCATCCGGCCGGGCTGGTGGGAACGCATATTCATTTCCTGGAGCCGGTAAGCCTGACGAAACAGGTCTGGCATCTTAATTATCAGGACGTGATCGCTATCGGTAAGCTGTTCACCACGGGTGAGCTGTGCGCAGAACGCATTATTGCCATCGGCGGCCCTCAGGCAACCCAACCGCGTCTGGTTCGCACGCTGCTTGGGGCGGACCTGACGGCGCTGTTGGCTGGCGAAACGAAAGAGGGTGAAAACCGTATTATTTCCGGTTCGGTGCTGAGCGGCAGGCACGCGACAGGCCCGATGGCCTGGCTGGGTCGTTTCCATCTTCAGGTGAGCGTTGTGCTTGAAGGACGCGAGAAAGAGCTGTTCGGCTGGGTACTGCCTGGTGCAGAAAAATACTCGGTAACGCGCACCACGCTCGGCCACTTCCTGCGTCGTAAGCTGTTTAACTTCTCCACCAGCACCAACGGCGGTGAGCGCGCCATGGTTCCGATTGGCAACTACGAACGCGTGATGCCGCTGGATATTCTGCCCACCGTGCTGCTACGCGATCTCCTGGCCGGCGATACCGACGGTGCCCAGGCGTTGGGCTGTCTGGAGCTGGACGAAGAAGATCTGGCGCTGTGTACCTACGTGTGTCCAGGTAAATACGAATATGGACCCGTATTGCGCGAGGTGTTAACCCGCATTGAGCAGGAAGGATAACCATGGGCTTAAAACACCTCTTTGAAAAAATTGAGCCGCACTTTACCGAAGGGAAGCTCAAAAAGTACTACCCGCTGTATGAAGCGACAACGACCATTTTCTACACGCCGGGTCTGGTGACGAAAGGCGCGGCGCACGTTCGCGACGCCATCGACCTCAAGCGAATGATGATTCTGGTCTGGTTTGCGGTCTTCCCGGCCATGTTCTGGGGGATGTATAACGTTGGGTTGCAAACTATTCCGGCGCTGCACCATATGTACAATGCAGAGCAGCTGGCGCAGGTGATTCAGTCTGACTGGCACTATCGTCTGGCGCAGTCGCTGGGGGTGAGCTTTGCGGCAGATGCCGGCTGGGTCAGCATGATGACGCTGGGCGCTGTCTTCTTCCTCCCTATCTATATGACTGTCTTTATCGTGGGCGGTTTCTGGGAGGTGCTGTTCGCTATTATTCGCAAACATGAGATCAACGAGGGCTTCTTTGTTACTTCTATTCTGTTTGCGCTGATTGTTCCGCCAACGCTGCCGCTCTGGCAGGCGGCGATGGGGATCAGCTTTGGCGTGGTGATTGCCAAGGAGATCTTCGGCGGGACCGGACGCAACTTCCTCAATCCGGCGCTGGCAGGGCGCGCGTTCCTGTTCTTTGCTTATCCGGCGCAAATCTCGGGCGACCTGGTGTGGACGGCAGCAGACGGATTCTCTGGCGCGACGCCACTTTCACAGTGGGCGGCTGGCGGCGGCGAAACGCTGGTCAATAATGCAACCGGACAGCCTGTCACCTGGTTTGATGCGTTTATCGGCAATATTCCAGGCTCCATCGGTGAAGTGTCTACCCTGATGATTTTGATCGGCGGGGCCATCATCCTCTTTGGCCGCGTGGCGTCCTGGCGCATTGTCGCAGGCGTCATGCTCGGGATGGTACTCACCGCCACGCTTTTCAACTTCATTGGTTCAGACACAAACCCGATGTTCTCCATGCCGTGGTACTGGCACCTTGTGCTGGGAGGCTTTGCGTTTGGCATGATGTTCATGGCCACCGATCCGGTCTCGGCTTCGTTTACCGACAGAGGTAAATGGTGTTACGGCGCGCTCATTGGGGTGATGTGTGTACTGATTCGCGTGGTCAACCCGGCTTATCCGGAAGGGATGATGTTGGCCATTCTGTTTGCCAATCTGTTTGCGCCGCTGTTCGACTACCTGGTCGTGCGCGCCAACATTAAGCGGAGGAAGGCGCGTGGCTGAGATCAAAAATAACGACAGCATCAGCAAAACGCTGCTGGTGGTGCTGGTACTGTGTCTGGTCTGTTCCATTGTCGTGGCCGGTTCTGCCGTAGGGTTAAAGCCGCTACAGCAAGAGCAACGAGCGCTGGATAAACAGCGTAACATCCTGGCCGTGGCCGGGCTGATGCAGGAAGGCATGACGAAGGATGACGTCGCAGCGGTGTTTGCCGAACGTATTACCGCACGGCTGGTGGATTTAAAAACCGGGGAGTTAATGGATAAAGACCCGGCGAAATACAACCAGGCGCTGGCGCTAAAAGATCCGCAGATGAGCACCACGCTTGACGCCTCGCAGGATCCGGCAGGCATTAAGCGCCGCAGCAATGTCGCGGAGATTTACCTCGTCCGTGACGAGCAAAAGCGCATCCAGGAAATCGTGTTGCCCATCTATGGCAACGGTTTATGGTCAATGATGTACGCCTTTGTGGCGTTGGATACCGATGGTCGTACGGTGAAAGGCATTACTTATTACGATCAGGGCGAAACACCAGGGCTGGGGGGCGAAGTTGAGAACCCTAACTGGCGAGCACAGTTTGTTGGTAAAAAAGTGCTCGACGACAACGGCCAGCCTGCGCTGAAGGTGGTGAAAGGGGGCGCGCGTCCCGGCGATGAATTTGCCGTTGATGGCCTTTCCGGCGCCACGCTCACCTCTAACGGTGTACAGCACAGCTTTGATTTCTGGATGGGTGAACTGGGCTTTGGTCCCTTCCTGAAGAATGTACGTGAAGGAGCGCTGAATAATGGCTGATACGGGTGAACTGAAAGAAGTTAAAAAGGTGCTGATTGGCCCGCTGTTAGCCAATAACCCGATAACGCTACAGGTGCTGGGGGTGTGCTCGGCGCTGGCGGTGACCACCAAGCTGGAAACGGCGGTGGTCATGACGCTGGCGGTAACGCTGGTGACAGCGTTTTCCAGCATGTTTATCTCAATGATCCGCCACCACATACCCAACAGCGTGAGGATCATCGTGCAGATGGCGATTATCGCCTCGCTGGTGATCGTGGTCGATCAGCTCCTGCGCGCCTTCGCCTATGAAACCTCGAAGCAGCTTTCGGTGTTTGTCGGCCTGATAATCACCAACTGCATCGTGATGGGGCGTGCTGAAGCCTATGCGATGAAAATGCCACCGCTGGCGAGCTTTATGGACGGTATTGGCAACGGCCTGGGTTACGGCGTGATCCTGTTGACGGTTGGTTTCCTGCGCGAACTTATTGGCAGCGGCAAGCTGTTTGGCATTCCGGTGCTGGATACGGTACAGAACGGCGGCTGGTATCTGCCGAACGGCCTGTTCCTGCTGGCCCCAAGCGCATTTTTCATTATCGGTTTGCTGATCTGGCTGATTCGTACGTTGAAGCCTGAACAGCAGGAAAAGGAGTAACCGACAATGGCTCATTACCTGAGTTTATTTGTGCGCGCGGTGTTTGTTGAAAACATGGCGCTCGCTTTCTTCCTGGGCATGTGTACGTTCCTTGCCGTTTCTAAAAAGGTATCGACGGCATTTGGTCTGGGCGTGGCAGTTACCGTTGTGCTGGGGCTTTCCGTTCCGATTAACAACCTGGTATTCAACTTCGTGCTGCGCGATGGCGCGCTGGTGGAGGGGGTTGATCTTAGCTTCCTGAACTTCATCACCTTTATCGGAGTGATTGCGGCGCTTGTTCAGATCCTGGAGATGATCCTCGATAAATACTTCCCGTCGCTGTACAACGCGCTGGGGATCTTCCTGCCGCTGATCGCCGTAAACTGCGCCATCTTCGGTGGCGTCTCGTTTATGGTTCAGCGCGATTACAACTTCAGTGAATCGGTTGTGTATGGCTTCGGTTCCGGTATCGGCTGGATGCTGGCGATTGTCACCATGGCGGGGATCCGTGAAAAAATGAAATATGCCAACGTACCTGCGGGGCTTCGTGGCTTAGGGATCACCTTTATCACCACCGGCCTGATGGCGTTGGGCTTTATGTCCTTCTCCGGTGTGCAGCTATAAGGGCTAACAGATGGAAATTATTCTTGGCGTGGTGATGTTCACGCTGATAGTACTGGTGCTGTCAGGGCTGATCCTGGCGGCGCGTGCGAAGCTGGTCAATTCCGGGGATGTGATCATTGATATCAATGACGATCCGCAGAATCAGATCCGTACCCCGGCAGGGGATAAGCTGCTTAACACGCTCTCCGGCAACGGGATTTTTGTCTCGTCTGCCTGTGGCGGCGGTGGCTCCTGTGGCCAGTGCCGTGTGACGGTCAAAGAGGGCGGCGGTGATATTCTGCCAACGGAACTGTCGCATATCACGAAGCGTGAAGCGAAAGAGGGATGCCGTCTGGCGTGCCAGGTCGCTGTGCGCCAGAACATGAAGATTGAGCTGCCGGAGGAGATCTTCGGCGTGAAAAAATGGGAGTGCGAAGTTATCTCTAACGATAACAAAGCCACGTTCATCAAAGAGCTCAAGCTGCGTGTCCCTGAAGGGGAGAGCGTCCCGTTCCGTGCGGGTGGGTATATCCAGATTGATTGTCCGGCACACACCGTCGCGTATGTTGACTTCGATGTGCCTGAGGAGTACCGGGCAGACTGGGATAAATTTAACCTCTTCCGCTTTGTTTCCGAGGTAAAAGAGCCCGCGCTTCGCGCCTATTCCATGGCTAACTATCCGGAAGAGAAGGGCATTATTATGCTCAACGTGCGTATCGCCACGCCGCCACCGAATGTGCCTGATGCCCCTCCTGGCGTCATGTCGTCGTATATCTGGTCCCTCAAGCCTGGCGACAAAGTGACGATTTCCGGCCCGTTCGGCGAATTCTTTGCCAAAGATACTGACGCGGAGATGGTCTTTATCGGCGGCGGTGCGGGTATGGCGCCGATGCGTTCGCATATTTTTGACCAGCTCAAACGACTTGGCAGCAAGCGTAAGATCAGCTTCTGGTACGGGGCGCGTTCACTGCGCGAAATGTTCTATGACGATGAGTTTGAACAACTGGCGCGTGATAACCCTAACTTTACCTTCCATGTGGCGCTATCCGATCCGCAGCCGGAAGATAACTGGACAGGCTATACGGGCTTCATCCACAACGTGCTGTATGAAAATTACCTCAAACAGCACCCGGCACCGGAAGACTGCGAGTTCTATATGTGTGGTCCACCAATGATGAACGCCGCCGTGATTAAGATGCTAAAAGATCTTGGCGTGGAAGATGAGAACATCATGCTTGATGATTTCGGAGGCTGATTATGCTGACTTTTCTGGCGACCTTTGCGGTGTTTGTGCTGGTGATCTTCGGCATGTCCTTAGGCTGGATCATCAAGCGTAAAAGCATTCAGGGCAGTTGCGGAGGCATCTCTTCCATCGGAATGGAAAAAGTGTGCGATTGTCCGGAACCGTGCGATGCGCGGAAAAAGCGGATGGCTCGCGAGCAGCAACGCATTATTTAGTCTTCCAGGTCGGGTAAGGCAACGCCGCCACCCGACAATTCCTGCGCGCACTTCTCAACCCTCATTTGTTTACTGTATACTTATCCAGTAATAAGTGAGGGCTTACTATGCGCAAAATAATCCATGTCGATATGGACTGCTTTTTTGCCGCAGTGGAGATGCGTGACAACCCGGCGCTGCGGGATATTCCGATCGCCATTGGCGGCAGCCGGGTTCAGCGCGGTGTCATCAGCACCGCCAACTATCCTGCTCGCAAATACGGTGTACGCAGCGCCATGCCGACAGCGATGGCGCTGAAACTGTGCCCGCATCTCACTCTTTTGCCCGGACGTTTTGATGCCTATAAAGAAGCATCGAGCCACATTCGGGAGATCTTCTCCCGCTACACCTCACTGATTGAACCGTTATCGCTGGATGAAGCCTATCTGGATGTCACCCACAGCGTGCACTGCCACGGCTCCGCCACCCTGATGGCGCAGGAGATCCGCCAGACTATTTTTAACGAGCTGAACCTGACGGCATCGGCAGGCGTCGCGCCGGTCAAATTTCTCGCCAAAATCGCCTCCGATTTAAATAAGCCCAACGGCCAGTACGTCATCACTCCGGAAGAGGTTCCGGCGTTTTTAAAGACGCTGCCGCTCAGCAAAATCCCCGGCGTGGGCAAAGTCTCCGCCGCGAAGCTGGAAAGTATGGGGCTACGCACCTGCGAAGATGTTCAGCGCAGCGATCTGGCGCTGCTGCTTAAGCGTTTTGGCAAGTTTGGCCGCGTACTGTGGGAACGCAGTCAGGGCATTGATGACCGGGATGTGAACAACGAACGGCTGCGTAAATCGGTCGGCGTTGAACGCACGCTCAGCGAAGACATCCATGACTGGACCGAGTGTGAAACCATTATTACGGAACAGCTTTATCCTGAGCTTGAACGACGCTTACTGAAGGTCAAACCGGATCTGCTTATTGCCCGACAGGGCATCAAACTGAAATTTAACGATTTTCAGCAGACGACGCAGGAGCACGTCTGGCCACGCCTCAACAAAGAGGATCTTATCGCGACGGCGAAAAAGGCGTGGGAAGAACGGCGGGGCGGACGAGGGGTGAGGCTGGTGGGGCTGCACGTCACCTTGCTGGATCCGCAGCTGGAGCGTCAACTGGTGTTGGGACTGTAGATTACGCTAATCGTAGGCCCGGCAAGCGTAGCGCCACCGGGCATCAAACGGCTAATTACTTAACAGGAATTGCTTTCAGCAGCTCAGTCAGCAGCGTCCAGTAGTGACCGACGCTTTCAATGTGAACCTGCTCATCCGGGGAGTGTGGCCCGGTGATGGTTGGCCCGATGGAGACCATGTCCATATCCGGATACGGTTTCTTGAACAGACCACACTCCAGACCCGCGTGAATAACCTGAATGTTCGGGGTGCTGTTGAACAGTCGCTGATAAGTTTCACGCACCAGTGCCATGACCGGAGAACTTGCATCCGGCTGCCAGCCCGGGTAGCTGCCTTTTGCAGACGTTTTCGCACCGGCCAGGGTGCCCAGAGATTCCAGCATGCTCACAACGTACTCTTTGCCGCTGTCGATCAGGGAACGGATCAGGCAGATGATCTCTGCGCTGTCGTCACCCATGGTCACCACGCCCACGTTCAGGGAGGTTTCCACCACGCCTTTCGCCACGTCAGAGTTGCGAATAACGCCGTTTGGCGTTGCGTTCAGCAGCTGGACGAACGTGTCACGAGACTGTGCGGTCAGCGCGGCTTTATCCGTCGTAACGGACTCCAGCACCACCGTCAGGTTTTTCTCTTTTGCAGACAGTTCGTTTTTCAGGATCTCCAGATACACGCTGGAGAGGTTTTTCAGCTCGTCCGCTTTCGACGCAGGCACCGCCACGGTAGCGAAGGCTTCGCGAGGGATCGCGTTACGCAGAGTACCGCCGTTGAAGTCCACCAGACGCAGATCCAGTTCAGCGGCATGGCCCGCCAGGAAACGCGCCAGCAGTTTGTTGGCGTTGCCCAGGCCCAGGTGAATATCACCGCCGGAGTGACCGCCTTTCAGCCCTTTCAGCGTCAGCTTAAAGGTCTCGAATCCGGCAGGGATCGCTTCGCGGGACAGCGGCAGGGTAGAGATAAAATCGATCCCGCCCGCGCAGCCCATGTAGATCTCCCCCTCTTCTTCGGAGTCGGTGTTGATCAGAATGTCCGCTTGCAGCCAGTTTGCCTGGAGACCGAACGCGCCATCCATGCCCGCTTCTTCAGTCATGGTCAGCAGCACTTCCAGCGGACCGTGTTCAACGCTGTCGTCAGCCAGCACGGCCAGCGCGGAAGCCATACCAATGCCGTTATCTGCGCCCAGAGTCGTGCCGCGCGCCTTCACCCACTCACCGTCGATGTAAGGCTGGATCGGGTCTTTTGTGAAGTCGTGAACGGTGTCGTTGTTTTTCTGCGGAACCATATCCAGGTGCGCCTGCAATACCACTGGCTTACGGTTTTCCATACCTGCGGTGGCAGGTTTGCGGATAAGAATATTTCCAACCTGGTCGCGCTCAGCGTGCAGACCTTTTTCCTTCGCCCAACCCATAATATGTTCGGCAAGCTGTTCTTCGTGATAGGAAGGGTGCGGAATGGAGCAGATTTTGGCAAAAATATCCCACAGTGGTTGTGGAGATAATTGAGACAGTTCAGACACGATAGGTCTCCTTGTCGTTGCGCTGCAAAACAATGTTGCAGGTCACAGGGTTAGCAGGTTAATCGTTACCACAAGTCAGGCTTGCGAGATGCAACTGAGAATACCACTTTCTCCCGTGGCTGGTAGCATTAAGCATGTAAAAACTCAGGCTCTTGGCGCGTAACACTGGTTTTTAGTGCGTCAGATCTCTATAATCTCGCGCAACCTGGTTCACCCTCATTTTTTTAAGCCGTATATAAACAGGCTGGGACACTTCACATGAGCGAAAAATACGTCGTCACCTGGGACATGTTGCAGATTCACGCACGCAAACTGGCTGCGCGTCTGATGCCTTCCGAACAGTGGAAAGGCATTATTGCCGTCAGCCGTGGCGGTCTGGTACCGGGGGCGCTGCTGGCACGTGAGCTGGGTATTCGTCATGTCGATACCGTATGTATCTCCAGCTACGATCACGACAACCAGCGCGAACTGAAAGTGCTGAAACGCGCGGAAGGCGACGGTGAAGGCTTTATCGTTATCGACGATTTGGTGGACACCGGCGGTACCGCGGTGGCTATCCGCGAAATGTATCCAAAAGCGCACTTCGTCACGATCTTCGCGAAACCAGCGGGTCGCCCACTGGTTGATGATTACGTCATTGATATCCCGCAGGATACCTGGATTGAACAGCCATGGGATATGGGCGTGGTCTTCGTACCGCCTATCTCTGGCCGTTAATTTCAGTACGTAACTTTACACGCCCGGTTATGCCGGGCGTTGTTCTTTTTACCCTGCCACGCGTTACAATGGTCTTCATATGACGTATCCATGGAGGCAACGCAATGACGCAGGCGAATCTTACCGAAACTCTCTTCAAACCCCGTTTCAAGCACCCTGAAACGTCGACGCTGGTGCGTCGGTTTAATCCGGGGACAATGCCTGCCGTTCAGTCAGCGTTAGACGGAAAGAACGTGCCCCACTGGTATCGAATGATTAACCGCCTGATGTGGATCTGGCGCGGCATCGATCCGCGTGAAATCCTCGACGTGCAGGCGCGTATCGTGATGAGTGAGTCCGAGCGTACCGACGGCGATCTCTACGATACGGTGGTGGGCTACCGTGGTGGAAACTGGATCTACGAATGGTCAAAGCAGGCCATGCTCTGGCAGCAAAAAGCGAGCCAGGAAGAAGACGCCACTTTCAGCGGAAAGCACTGGCTGCATGCGGCAAATCTGTACAGCATCGCTGCATATCCGCATCTTAAAGGCGACGAACTGGCAGAGCAGGCCCAGGCGCTGGCAAACCGGGCTTATGAAGAGGCCGCGCAGCGGTTGCCTGGCCGGATGCGTGAAATTGAGTTCGCCATTCCCGGTGGCAGCCCGGTGACCGGATTTCTGCATATGCCGGAGGGGGAAGGGCCGTTCCCGACGGTTCTAATGTGCGGTGGACTGGACTCGTTACAAATTGACTATTACAGCCTGTATGAGCGCTACTTTGCCCCAAACGGAATCGCCATGCTGACGCTTGATATGCCTTCCATTGGTTTTTCATCCAAATGGAAACTTACGCAAGACTCCAGCCTGCTGCACCAGCATGCTTTAAAAGCGCTGGAGAATATCCCTTGGGTTGACCACACCCGGGTTGGCGCGTTTGGCTTCCGCTTTGGCGCTAACGTCGCGGTACGGCTTGCCTACCTTGAATCTTCACGCCTGAAGGCCGTCGCCTGTCTTGGCCCGGTGGTGCATGCTCTGTTAAGCGATCCTGCGCGTCAGGGTAGCGTTCCTGAGATGTATCTGGACGTGCTGGCGAGCCGACTTGGCATGCATGATGCTTCAGACGAAGCGTTGCGCATTGAACTTAATCGTTATTCATTAAAAACGCAGGGCTTACTCGGCCGCCGCTGCCCAACCCCGATGATGTCCGGTTTCTGGAAGAACGATCCGTTTAGCCCGGAAGAGGAGTCACGCTTAATCACGTCGTCATCTTCTGATGGTAAATTGCTGGAGGTACCCTTCAGCCCGGTGTACCAGAATTTTGACAAAGCGCTGAAAGAGATCACACGCTGGATCACGCAGAGATTGTGTTAATAGTTTGCTAAATTTCGTTGGTTTGGTAAAACAGTGCTTCACAAAAGGAGATCGCAATGACGTTACCGAGTGGACACCCGAAAAGTAGACTGATTAAGAAGTTCATGGCTCTTGGCCCGTATATTCGAGAAGAGCAGTGTGAAGAGAATCGCTTTTTTTTCGACTGCCTGGCTGTTTGCGTCAACGTGAAGCCTGCACCCGAAAAACGTGAGTTCTGGGGCTGGTGGATGGAAATGGAAGCACAGGAAAACCGTTTTACCTATAGCTATCAGTTTGGCCTGTTTAATAAAGACGGGCACTGGCAGGCGACGAGCATCAAAGATCAGGAAGTGATCGATCGTCTGGAGCATACGCTAAAAGAATTTCACGGCAAAGCTCGTGACCTGCTGGCAACGCTGGATCTGAAGCTGGAGCCTGCGGACGATTTTTCCAGCGAAGCGGTGAAACTGAGAGCCTGATGATGTCACAGCGCCGGGTGGCGGCTACGCCTTACCCGGCATGAAAAATGTACTATCCCGTACGCCCGGTAAGCACAGCGTCACCGGGCACAAAAAAACCGGCTCAGCGCCGGTTTTTTATTACCACAACATCAGAACTGGTAGGTCATGCCCAGCGCAACGATATCATCGCTGCTTACGCCCAGTTTATTATCGTCATCGATCTGGTTGATCTTATAATCAACAAACGCAGACATATTTTTGTTGAAATAATATGTAGCACCTACGTCGATGTATTTCACGATATCTTCATCGCCGATACCTTCGATATCTTTGCCTTTAGACTGCACGTAACCCAGAGATGGACGCAGACCAAAGTCAAATTGATATTGTGCGACCACTTCGAAGTTTTGCGCTTTATTTGCAAAGCCACCGGAAATAGGGGCCATATTGCGGGTTTCGGAATAGATAGTGGCCAGATAAATATCGTTGGCATCATATTTCAAACCGGTTGCCCAGCCTTCTGCTTTTTTACCTTCGCCGCGTGCCTGAAGGTTTTGATCGTTAGTGCGATCGGAGCTGGCATACGCACCAATCACAGAAAAATCGCTGCCGCCGAAGTCATAGCTCAGGGAGGTACCGAAGCCGTCACCGTTTTGCTTCTTCACGTCGCGGTTTTCATTTTTGCCCTGGTATTGCAGGGTCATATTCAGGCCGTCAACCAGGCCAAAGAAATCGGTATTACGGTATGTGGCCAAACCGGAGGCGCGTTTCGTCATGAAGTTATCGGTCTGCGCCAGGCCGTCACCGCCGAACTCCGGGAACATATCGGTGTATGCGGCGACGTCATACAGCGCGCCCAGGTTACGGCCGTAATCCAGTGAGCCGAAGTCTTTCAGTTTCAGCCCGGCAAATGCCAGACGTGTTTTTTGAGAAGAGTCGTTCTCAGCTTTGTTACCTGCGAACTCAGCTTCCCAACGTCCGTAGCCCGTCAGCTGATCGTTAATCTGCGTTTCACCCTTAAAGCCGAAACGAACGTAAGTCTGGTCACCATCCTTAGCGTCATCATCACTGATGTAGTGCATTGCTTTTACTTTGCCGTACACGTCCAGTTTATTCCCGTTTTTATTATAAACTTCTGCTGCCTGAACAGATGCGGAAGCAACTACGCCCATTACCACTAATGCCAGAGTGCTCTTTTTCATTTTCAATCCTGATTTTATAAAAACGCGCTAATATTCGCTGAGTAATAAGATTCGACTTATTACCCCGTGAAAAACAGGAAGGGTTTTATCGTTCGTGGGTGAAAGTTTTATGACAAAGTAAGAATATGTCTAAAAAAGTATGTTTTAATTTTTCGGTAATAAAATTGTCAAAATCTGCCGCTACGCTTCCTGATCCCGCGCAACAAAGTGACGGGTCATGCGCTAAGGCAGTTGGCAACGGAGCTGACACCTGTTAAAACGTCTGACTGACATCATTTTCCCTTATTGTTGAACGGCAGAGAATCATGAGTGACAGCCAGACGCTGGTGGTAAAACTCGGTACCAGTGTGTTAACAGGCGGATCGCGCCGCCTGAATCGTGCCCATATCGTTGAGCTTGTACGTCAGTGCGCTCAGTTGCATGCCGCAGGGCATCGTATTGTGATTGTGACTTCCGGGGCGATTGCCGCCGGGCGTGAACACCTGGGCTACCCCGAACTCCCCGCGACGATCGCTTCCAAACAGCTGCTGGCCGCCGTGGGACAAAGCCGACTCATACAGCTCTGGGAACAACTGTTCTCTATCTACGGCATTCACGTCGGGCAGATGCTGCTGACGCGTGCGGATATGGAAGACAGAGAACGTTTCCTGAACGCCCGCGATACGCTGCGTGCGCTGCTGGATAACCATATCGTTCCGGTCATTAACGAAAACGACGCTGTTGCCACCGCTGAAATCAAAGTGGGCGACAACGATAACCTCTCTGCGCTGGCGGCGATCCTGGCAGGGGCCGATAAGCTGCTGCTTCTGACCGATCAGCAGGGGCTGTTTACCGCTGACCCGCGCTCTAATCCACAGGCTGAACTGATCAAAGACGTTCACGGCATTGACGATGCGTTGCGTGCCATTGCGGGTGACAGCGTTTCTGGTCTGGGGACAGGCGGCATGGGCACCAAGCTCCAGGCCGCGGACGTGGCGTGCCGGGCCGGTATCGACACCATCATCGCCGCGGGCAGCCGTCCGGGTGTGATCGGTGATGTGATGGAAGGCATCTCTGTGGGCACACGCTTCCACGCCCAGGCGTCCCCGCTGGAAAACCGAAAACGCTGGATCTTTGGTGCGCCCCCGGCTGGCGAATTGACCGTGGATGAAGGCGCGACCGCCGCTATTCTGGAAAGAGGAAGCTCGTTACTTCCAAAAGGAATTAAAAGCGTGACAGGCAACTTCTCGCGTGGTGAAGTGATCCGAATCCGTAACCTTGAAGGTCGCGACATCGCTCATGGCGTAAGTCGTTATAACAGCGACGCGCTGCGTCGGATTGCTGGTCACCATTCCCAGCAGATCGACGCCATCCTGGGCTATGAATATGGCCCGGTTGCCGTGCATCGTGACGACATGATTATTCGTTAAGGAGCCAGAACATGCTGGAACAAATGGGCGCAGCCGCGAAAGCCGCCTCTTATAAACTGGCGCTCCTTTCCAGCCGCGAGAAAAATCGCGTGCTGGAAAAAATCGCTGATTATCTGGAATCTCAGTCGCAGGAAATTTTGCTCGCCAACGAGCAGGATCTGCTGGAAGCGCGTCGCAACGGCTTGAGTGAAGCGATGCTCGATCGTCTGGCGCTGACCCCTGCGCGTCTGAAAGGTATTGCCGACGACGTCCGTCAGGTGTGCAACCTCGCCGACCCGGTAGGGCAGGTGATTGACGGTGGGGGGCTCGACAGCGGATTACGCCTTGAGCGTCGCCGCGTGCCGCTTGGCGTCATTGGGGTGATTTACGAAGCGCGTCCAAACGTGACGGTGGATGTCGCCTCCCTGTGCCTGAAGACCGGTAACGCCGCGATCCTGCGTGGCGGGAAGGAGACCTGGCGCACCAACGCCGCGACGGTAAACGTCATTCAGCAGGCGCTGGAGGAGTGTGGTTTACCGGCGGGTGCCGTGCAGGCGATTGAAAGCCCCGACCGTGCGCTGGTCAACGAGATGCTGCGCATGGACAAATACATCGACATGCTGATCCCACGCGGCGGCGCGGGCTTGCACAAGCTGTGCCGTGAGCAATCTACCATTCCGGTGATCACCGGTGGTATTGGCGTATGCCATATCGTAGTGGATGACACCGCGGAGGTAGAACCTGCGCTGAAGATTATCGTCAACGCTAAAACACAGCGTCCAAGCACCTGTAATACGGTAGAAACGCTGCTGGTGCATCAGGGCATCGCCAGTACCTTCCTGCCAGCGCTGAGCAAGCAGATGGCGGAAAGTGGCGTCACGCTGCATGCGGACGAGAAGTCTCTCGCCCTGCTGAAAGACGGTCCGGCGAAGGTCGTTCCGGTTAACGCGGAGCAGTACGACGATGAGTATTTGTCGCTGGATCTGAACGTGAAGGTGGTTGCGGATCTCGATGACGCTATTGCGCACATTCGTGAACACGGAACCCAGCATTCTGACGCGATCCTGACGCGCACCCTGCGCAATGCCAATCGGTTTGTGAATGAAGTGGATTCGTCTGCGGTTTACGTGAATGCCTCGACGCGCTTCACCGATGGCGGCCAGTTTGGTCTGGGCGCGGAGGTGGCTGTGAGCACTCAGAAGCTGCACGCCCGCGGTCCGATGGGGCTGGAAGCACTGACCACCTACAAGTGGATCGGCTACGGTGATGATACGATTCGTGGGTAAATAATCGCGGGTGATGCAAAAATAGCCGTTTGATTCAAAAGGGCATTGACGCATCACCCGGTTAGATCTACTCTTTTGCCCCGTGGTTACGCTCGTAACCGGCCTTTCAGGGCCGATATAGCTCAGTTGGTAGAGCAGCGCATTCGTAATGCGAAGGTCGTAGGTTCGACTCCTATTATCGGCACCATCTAAGAAAATCAATCACTTAGAGTAAAAAATCTAACGGATTGTATCTTCAATTATCATCCTTGATAACACTTGGTAAACGCCTTTGCGTTGTATCGGCTCAAGTATTGTACAACGTACTGGCGGGTAGTTACCAGGCTCAAGCCCGAACAGCATTAGAAATTATGCCATCCCTTGAAGCTAAAAGAGTTGCCGGACTCTCTAAACACATCACTTGAACCCTTAGCGATACGTTCCGCGCTTCGTGCGGCGCTCAATGATGCTACACGTCGAGATGACGTTGCAGAGAATAAACAGGCGTAATGTTGGGGAGACTAACCGGATCGGGAAAGAATCCGGCTCTGCCACGGTTTCGATCACCGGAGTATAACGATCACCTGATAAGAGAACGTGCTAAGGCTTTATCCCCCTGCGAAGGGATCACACTTTGCGGAAGCGCTACGCGCCGCCTTTTCTTATGTGCCCAACACGGCACGTAATGGTCATCCATTATCTGCACCATTGTAACTTTCGTTGTACTGTCTCTCTAATGTACGTTGAGTGCTGGCATATTCAGCGGAGGGTATACTATGTCAAAAGCCAAGAATGCAGCAGCCACGAAGCGCAACAACCGTAAAATTCACGCCCGCAAATTCCTGGCAACACCAGAGGGGAAAGCCTGGCTTGCTAAGAAACAGGAAGAGCGAGAGGAAAGCAAGTTGGTGCGGGCGGCTAATTTGATTTTTTAGGGGAGGCGAAGTTTCACATATACGTTGAATTACCTCGGTTCTCCCCATTTACTTCTTCCTCCCGAATTTCTTGACAAAAGTAGCCGTTAATGAAATTAGACCACCTTAATTAATGAGTAAATACCGTCTGGCTTAAGATAATCAATGATATCGAAGAAGGATATGAATAACTCCCACTGACCTAAGGCGTAGCAGTGGATTTCATATGGAGCAAAATGGAAAGTTAATCCTGATTCACTAATGGTGAAAATATCCAGTTTACTATCCGTTATCCCCTTAATTAACGATTCCATATCAGATTCCTCAGGTTTTTCTCCCGTTCTTTCCCAGAATACACGGGGCGCATCCGATATGAGCCTTTCTTTAATTTTGTTAATAGCATCGTTCCCTTTTTCATCAATGAAGAGATCATATAATGAAAATTTATAGGAATAATCACCGTCGGTTACTACGAAATTGCTAACATCGAAATGGCTGTTCGGGTGAGCTGCGCCTGCACCATACCAATTGACACTATGGAGTATACTTAGGATATGGTTATTACAGTATGCAATGTAATATCCTTCAATATAGTCACTGGTATAAGTGTTTTTATACTCTTCATTCCAACCAAAATTACTTGGCCAAGGTGAAGTTCTGTTATTGAAAACTAAGCTCGCGGCACGACCTTTGAAATAGTTAGATATGATCTTTGCTGACTGAGGATAAGTTTGGTTAGAAACAATCGGATAGGTTATATCAATTTCATGTCCAGGTATGCTGTTATATTCTTCCTTAAATGTTTCACTTGTGATTGTAAAGTCACCATACGTTACCCCTTTCGCAATTTCAATGTTTTGTTGAGTTGCAGCTAAGGCTAACGATTTTTCTAACAACGCCCAGCCATCTTCACGTTTATAGTCTATGTATTGAATTTTTGAAGATATGAATGTTGGGACAGGTGAATCATCAATAAGGATGGGTATAACAAAAACGTCATCAGGTTTATAATATTTTAATTTATCAATGGCTTCATTCATTTCTCGCCTGATATAACCATTTTTTTGGCAGCTAACATTACTAAGAATAATAATTATAACATTTGCGCTACTAAAATTTTTTTGAATTTCGTTGTCCCAATTTACACCAGCAGGAATATCCCTTATATCCATCCAAGGACTATAACCATTAACTTTTAATTTCGTATAAATTGACTCTGTAACCTTTTCATCTTCTTTTGCGTGAGCCAAAAAAATTTTCATTCCTGATCTCCATTAGAGAATACTTGATATATTTTAACATCAGTGAGTGCAAAATTTACATTCATTATATTGCAAGCGGGAGGGGGAGGGTAGCCTTTAAGACGTATTTAACTGATCTAAGTGATATGTTCGCTTTGAGAGTTTGACCAACTTTGGATTAATGCACTCCGTAGCGCCACACCAGAAAAACTGATGATCGGCTTGTCTTCCTTCTTCAATCGTTACTCCTCTTCAAAGGTCATTGTGTAGTGGCATTGCTGCGACGTCTTAACCGTCACTGTCTCCGTATAGTTGGCGTTTTCATAGATGCAGATCTTAGCGTTTCCTGTCTCCTGTTCGTCTGTCAGGGTTAATGTGATCCCTGCGTGGGCTTGTAAGCTAATGAGCGCCAGTGTCAGCACAAGATATTTCATGTTTACCTCCTTATAAGTCCATCTCATTGATCACACGGCTAACAGCTTGCTTGTCTAAGTCCAGATAGCGCCTGGTGTCAGTGATGTTGCTGTGATTAAGCACGGTCATAGCTAAAGCGATGTTGTTTGCTGAACGCTTGTAGATGGCATTCCCGCCAGCTTTGCGGAAGCTGTGAGCCGATACAGTGCCATGAATCCCGATAGCTTTCGCGGCTTCTGCGATTTGCTTGCTCACCTCTTCGCGTCGTACAGGTGCTTGCTTGTTCATCGAGCGGTTACGCTGGCTTCTGAACACATGCACATCATGCGGATACTCAGCACGGCGACGAGCTATCATCTGCACCACTGGAGCCGGAAGGGTGAGGGCTTTACGCTTCCCTGTCTTCTGTTCTTCTATGTCTATCTCTCCGTTGATCACTTCGTCGAAGCGCAAAGCTACGGCATCCCCCACACGCAATACGGCGGCTTGCATCATTAACGTAACGTCAGCTATCAGACTTTTGTTATGAGCGTTTAGCCACTCCCTGATCGTTTTGGCTTGCTGTTCGTCTAACACGACTGCTCTGTTCAATATGCCCTCCTTCAAGGTCACACATCTAAAATTATAAAATGAACAATATGATCAATTTCAGTAAGTTGCAATATAAATGATCAAAAATAAAGCTGTGTTGTGTGTGGTAAATGGCGCGATTGCGTCCAGTGCTGAACGCGAAGATCAGGCTCCCCCAGATCCAAATCTGCATGATTTTGAAATATCTTCAACAAAATCATAATGTTGGCATTTATAAATATGTGTTTGAACATTGCCAAATCCTCAACTCTGCACGAAGAACGGCGGCAACAGCGGAACATCACACTACCAATGCTTGTGTGTGGTTGTTGTCTATCTCATTGATTTAACTATGATAAATGTAGATTCGTTAGGCGAGGCCGGGGCTAACCTGCCTTTATGCACTGATTATGCGGAGTTTATGCACTTGAAACTGATTGCGTAATGAAATGATTAGAATGCTAACAAATTGACGGGATTTGGTATGGAAAATCGAATTGTTACATTATAACAATAAAACGAGAAAACTCGTTCAGTACATTGCACCTACCATGAAAGTGTACATTGTGGACAATGATCGCTGTGAGCCGCACGGCGCAAGGCTTTCGTATAAGTGATGAAAGATACTTTGAAAGTGAGAAAGGCGCTCAGAGAGCGTTACTGGTGGATTATTTGGAATAGATTAAGCATCGCTTTACCTGGGGTTTAGCGGGTATTTAGAATGTATTTAGCGTGGGATTTTTCCGGCGCTATGGAGGCGAGTATTCGCTATTAACACGTAATCAGGATTGATGGAGGGTTAATTCTCCATAAAGTGGACTGTACAATTTGGTATGCGCTGATCACGCGCATGGAGGATAGCTATACAGGAAAGTGACTTCTACAGAAAAGTATTGTTGAGAAGAAATTTTCCTGTAGAGATAATTTGTCATGCTCGCTTCGCTCACTGACACAAACCATCTACTAACTACCCTTAATTAAATTAAGGTTATTAATTATCTCTCTTATGTTCTCGTATTCCTCGAACATACATCATTGTGCAGGATGATCATGAGCAGATAGTTTTTCATGCGACATTCACCCGCTGATCGCTGGTTCATTGTGAGCCTACGATCTCAACACATCAAAATTATGTAAAAGGGCTTATCATTAAAATGATGTGTTAACAGGTTCATTGTGCGATGTAGCGTAGCTACAAGATCGGCTCACTCGCATGAAGAGCCGGAAATGATGCCAATCGTAGAAGCCTCCTCTCCGGTTGGCAAAACTACCATAAAAACTTGTTGACTTCCACTAACTAATGTTGCTATAAAGCACATTATGTCATTGACATTTAGCAAGGCATTGAAATAGATCAATAAATGTCTTGACAAAACGTTCGTTTGTATGTTATAGTTAGGTATGTTCTGAAGAAACAGAACAACAATTCACTCTACAGATTTCCTTTTAAGCCTCCTCCTGGGCATTCGGTGAGGGGGCTTTTCTGCGTCTGTAGCTCACCGACAAGGTGAGTCCCCACAATGAATAAGGAGACAATCTTCTATGAAGTATTTCAGCAGTGACCAGGTGTTTTATGAACTGGTGAGTGGTAAAGCCACAAGAGATTTAATCTACGCATCTATGTACGTAGCCAGAAAACGAAAGTATTTCGAACGTGAACAGATGTTTAAAGAAGCACTATCCCGTTTTGATGAATTTAAGAAGGATTCCAAAGAATGAAGATTAACTTCACCCCTGAAACTTACGAGGCTTTGATCAATCGGGCTAATCGTGAAAATAAAGCCGCCGCCGCACTGGTGAGCGAATTAATAACAACAGTCCTTAACAAAGAGGAAACCAATGAACCAAAGAAGAAAAGTAATAACCTACGTTGATGCAATTTGCGGATCTGGAAAGTCCACCACGTTACAGCACTACATCAAGTCAAGTTTATTAACAAATTCCGAAGCAATTCCCCCCCGTTATCTTCTCGTGATGCCAACACATGATTTATGTCATCAAGTGAAGGAAGAACTTGAAAGCCGAAGGGTGAAGAGTTATCACGTAGACACCGAAACAGAAGCGGTAAGACACCTAATTTCCACCCTGGAATACGATTTCCAGCATTCGGTGATTATCTGCACACATCAATGTTTCATTCATTACTGCTATCGCGCAGCGCTTGAAACGGAACTTCAAAACCTTCTCCGTAGTTTCACTATCTTTGTTGATGAAATCCCTGATGCAATGTTTGGCGCTTACATCAAAGTGCAGCATACAAATCGGACGGAACAAAATTTCCCATTCTTGGATATGCTGGAAGAGCGGGACGGATTGTTATTCCTTCGAGAGGATGACCGTGAAGATTTCTACGCATACTGGCACGAAACAGAGGCGAATGGTGCTGAGTTAAAGCGCCTGCTCTGGGCGATTATGCAGGGTGCTGGGCTTCTCTACGAAGAGAATAAACACCTGTTTGCTTTCACTGCTTCACCAATTATCAGATCTGTAGAATGGGCTGAACAACTTACACTCTTAGGTGCTGGCTCTTCTCGGAGCTTGTTTGTCTGGGCTGCTGAACATCTGACGAAATACGAAGTTGAGGAAGCTGGTGAAGATTTACAGCCGCCACTTGAAAGACGTAAACATAAGCGTGTACCGATCTCCCTGGTCGCCGTATGTGAAAACAGATGTACCTTGACAGCATTACAGAAAGTGTTTCACGAACATCTCCAGGAAATCATCCAGCGCGTGCCTGGTGAATTTATCTTCGCTACCAACAGAGATAAATCCCTGTGTCAGTTTACTACGATAGGGGATGAAATTCTTACCGATGCTTCCCGTGGTATCCGTGTTTCAATGGCTTCCTATGGACTGAACCATTACCAGCACATACACAATGCTGTATTTCTCGGATGCAGTAATCTTGATCGAGATTTTCAGGGTAAATGGCGGCAGTATGCGGAGCTTAACGGCTGGAATGTTGAAGAATTTGAACAGAAGCAACGCTCCGCGATGAATTATGAACGGTGCTACCAGTTTATTAGTCGTACATCTATCCGTAATGCTGACACTGATCACCCTCTGGTGTTCGTAGTACCTGATCTGGCAACTGCTGAATACATCAAAGAGCATTATTTCCCTGGAGCAAAGATTGAATGTCTGAAATTTGGGAAAGTGAGAAAGAAAGTTAAAGGTAACAATACCCGTAAAGAAGTACAGGAACACAAATCCAAAGGATTGACCCAAAGACAAACGGCTGAACTAATGAAGAAAGGGATCGCCACAATACAACGCCACTGGAACTAATCAGGAGGACTAATTGATACAATACATAAAATTGAACAACACAAACCAGATACAGATCAACGATAGCGGGAAGGGCGTTTACCATGCCTTGGTTTGGTTCTGGAGAGGACGTAGGACACGCATTTCCTACGGAGAACTATCTGATAAATCCGGTGTAAGTGATCACGGGATCAGGTTCTGGCTTCGTGCGCTGCGCAACATTGGTGTGATTGAGATAGATGATGAAAGTAGCTATTTATCATTCACGCTGAAACACATCGAACGAGACAATGTAGAATTTATCTACGCTAATTTCTAAAACACACAATCGGGAAACTTTTATGATCATCGCTATGTATTGGTTATTTGCATTTTACGCAGTATGGACATTAACGAGAAAACAAGGAGTTTCCCCCTCTACGAGGAATGAATGGGAAGAAAAGACAGAAATCCAATCAAACGGATCGAGCAGGAAAGTTTAAACCATATCGGAAAAGCCGCACGTAGGCAACGCGAGAGATTATTAATCTCTTCACTCGAAGAAATCCCTGGTGAACTAATAGAACACGTTGAAGAAGTGCATTCACAACCGCCCTCTGTGGAAGAGTGGGCTGCTTTGAATGATATCCTCACTTCCTGTCCTGGTGCGTATTACCGCCCACGTAAACGGAAGGTTTACACCTGGGACGATAGCCAGCTTAAAAAATGGCAAATGTTGGGCTTCACCTCTTTACGTCATTACCTCACATTCAACGCAATGAATAACACCGTGGCGGGAGTCAGGGACTTTGATGAACTATTTAACATTGGAGACAGTTACACAGAATAATGCATACACAGACAATACAAACCAAACGATTCGCCCAGAACGTGAAATGCTGCGAATGGTATTTCACTGAGATCGAAGCAATCAACAATGACGCTTATCTGACGGATGACGAGAAAATAACTGCGCTTGATGGCCTGGAAAACAGAGTCCTTACTCTCGCAGCGCCTTTCCTGGCTGCTGCAAATAAAATCAAAATGACAATGGAACAAATGAAAAATGACTAAAACCGATATTGACCTAATGCTACAGGAATTTCACGAGCAACTACACATTCCGCTTCTTGATGCGACTACGGAAGCCTACCGACAGGGAACCCCTGAGAGCGTTTCTGATGCCGTTAAACAGCTTCATCTGGCCTCAGTTGTTATGCAAGGGATTATAAGCGTAGTGGAGCAGTCAGAGAGTCTGAACGAGGATCAAGACGTACTACGCGAAGTGTCACAGGTGGCTCAGTCCCTCGTGTCCTGTATGCAGGATTTAGACGGGCTTGCGCAGGACATAGCCGAAGAATACGTAGCACTCGAAGGTGAATAAAAATGCAGTTAAAGTGAATAAATAACTTGACAATTCGTAACGGAAATGTTACTATAAGATAAGGGTTGAGTATTCGAATCACTTCTCCTTCCTGAATGCCGTTTCCCATAGCGGCACTCTCCATCTGAATTTTCTCTCTGAAAGCTGGTTGTTTTCCTTTGTTGTGTTTAGTTCCAAAGGGTGGCGCGGGCGTTCCCACTTGTGTCGGGTGGTAACGGACAATCACCGCGCACATTCTCTTTCAGAGAGCAAATTCTTTGCTCTAAACCTTATAACCCCGTTAGGATTATAAGCAGTCAGTCTGAATAAACGCCGTCAGCGGTAGTTACGTTCAGGCTGGCAAATCTTCTATTAATACACTCCCGAAAGTGTCAGGTAGTAGATAGATAAAGATAGCCTCATTTTATTCCTGGGCGCTGCTACACGCTTTTAAAAATGAGGAGCAATGACGGGCGATCCTACTTTGTGTATACATCTGTATTCACATTGCGCCCTCATTTATTAAAGAAACCATTCTTTAACATCATAATCCTCCGAAACGATGACGTTAAACAATGCTTTCTAACAAGGGCATACTTTCCAGGGGCTTAATCGCCCCTTTTTAATAAACTGTGTGCAGCATTTAAGTTGTACCCAGACACAACGCGAAGGAACAACACAATGTTCTTATTAAACAATCGCGACCGAATCCTAAAATACAAATCCGAAGTGATTCAAGTTAATCCTGAGTTAATAGCTAAAGTGGCTGAAATGGCAGGATGTACCGTTGAAGAAATAGAAAAAGCTGTAGAACAGTATTTCCCTTCTGAGGACACACCTCAACTTAGTATGCAGGAACGGATCGCAATCAAATCGAAGGAAATCAAACAACAATGATTGTAGACCTAACCGAACTTTTCCCAATTCGTAAGAGTTTCACGGACGTAGTGAGCTACGCCACTGATTCTTTTGCAGCCGTAGAAGGTCGTGTTTTCGACCTGCCAGCAGATATTGAATGCGGCGATGTTATCGGCGCTGATGGCGCTCTATACACCTCCGGCGATGATGCCTTTGTGGTGGTAAGTGATTTCGTCAGTACTGGCGACGGTAAAACGGTGAATGTCCTACGTGCGCCTAATGTTGGCAGCTTCGTAGCATTGAAAGCCGACAATCTGAACGCAGCGAATCACGCCGCAGCTATCACCACGCTCGAATCCAAAGGGTTCGTATGTCGTCCATTCTTCACCTCTTAATCAAGGATGATCATTAATGACTAAAATCGCAATCGGGCGCGAAATGGTAGACTTAGCGCCAATCTTCCAGGCCCTGCCGGAACGTAACTACCTTATGAATGCCCTCAACCTCTTCGACGGGGTAGGTGTTCAGAATCCGAAAGTGGTGGTGACACAACTTCTGGATGATAACTACAGCCTGTTTAACACCCCGCAGAGCCGTTATTCATCAAACCACGACACTACCGCGCGTCAGAATGGCAAAGAATACCTTATCGAGATTCCTTGGTTTGCAAGGGAAGATGAGTTTAAACCTGTAGACGTACAAGGCCGCAGAGTGCAGGGAACGGACTACGAGCAAACCGTTACCGACCTGTACACCGAATACACTGGCAAACATAAGATTGCTTATCTGCGTACCCGTGAGTCTTACCTGGCCCGTGCTCTGTTCAAAGGTGAAGTTTATACGCCTGCAACTGATGACCTACTGATCTCTTATGCTGAACTGTTCGGTGTGGTGCCAATGACAGCCAGCGTGGGCACAGCGACAGCGGCACAGGATTTTGATGCCATCTTAGACAAAGTTCAGGCTGCCGCAGGTGGATTGGCTGGACAGATTGAACGAGTGATCGTATTCGCTAAACCTGCTGCATTTAGCCAGATTCGCTTCTCTGACAGTATGTCTAAGGCGTTCCAGTATGTAGCGCCATATGACGACCGTAACCTGTTCTACCAGCGTCACGAGCTTCTCCCTGGTGTTAGTACGTTTAGTCTGCCTGGTGCGCCTATCGACATTGTTAAAGTGACAGATCCGCTGATCCTTGCACAGATGCCAGATGATGCTGACATGGTGGCGGTTCCGGTGTTCAGTAAAGGCACAAATGCTTATCAGAACATCTACGGCGCTGCCTCTGGTAACTTCGCGCTGATCGATGCTGCACCTGCTGAATACTACTCTTGGGGCTACCTGAGCGAGCGCGGCGATGCTTACCACGTTATGCACGAAAACAGCGCATTACCAGTGAACCATGCGTTAGGTATGCAGGTGAAGATCACCATCACTGCTTAATGAGCAAGCGGGAGCCTGACCCGCTGGAAATAATCAGGCTATTGAATAGGGCGTGTGAACGTTGGGAACATCTCCCCAGTGTTCCCGCCCTTTTTTATTTCCAGAATGAGGAAAGATAGATGCAAGTGATTTTAAAAAGCGCGGGGCTTCACCTCGCCGTAAATGCTGAAACAGCAGAAGAGTTATTAAATCTGGCGGGAGTGTGTCGTGTGCTTGAAATAGATCACGGTCATCTGCGTCAGTTATTACATCGTGGGCGTAGTGTATCAGATGCACTTAATTATCTGGTGAGCAAGAAAGGCGGTGGCGATGCTTGAGATTAATACAAGTAAGATCGTCAACACCGTAACTTTCACCGTTGACAAAGGGAGTATTGCAGAGGCTAAGGCCGCAGCGGATAACCTTCAAAAGCACTTCCAGAAAATAGCCGATCCCAAGATTCGCTTCCAGGATCTGAAGCAGCGCAGACAGAAAGCCCGTCAACAAGCCGATGATGCACGTTTTAATGATAAGCCTCGTGATACGAAGGAAATGAAAGCCCAACGTGCGGCGGAGAAGCAGAAAGCCAGGGATGAAAAGGCCAATCTGAAAGCGAAGCAGCAGCTACAGAAGCGCCAAGAGACAGCCGAGCTTAAACTTCGCCATGCAGGGCTACAAGTGTCAGGAATTAAAGGTAAATACGGGCTTGATCCTAAATCTCAGTATGAAGCGTTACGTTATATTCATCAGCAAAGCGAAGAGTTTGCGAAGGGGAATATTAGCTCTCAACGTATGAATGCGCTTATACGCGAGCGTGTCACCCTGTTACGCAGAGAAGCCGCACAACAAGCGAAAGTGACACAGGCACAGCGTACCCAGTATGCCGCAGCAGCCACTAAGCTAAAGGCTCAGAAGGGCGGGAATGCTCCTATCGTCGGTGGTGGGGTATTAGGAAGCCTTGCATTAACTGCTGGCTCTCTCGGAGTGGGGCAGCGAATTGTTGACAAAGGGAATGAAAATCTTGATCTGGTGCGACAGTCGGCTCTTGTTAAGGCAAATCCTAATGCAATCAAGACGATGGTGGCATGGGGGCAGCAACACGGCGTAGACTCCGCTAACACGGCTAAGACCGTAGATAACATGAAAGATGTACGTGAGCGCCTTGCTATGACTGTTACAAATGGACAGTTCAAAGATGGAAAATGGACAGGTGGCGACGGTGGGATTACTACCATTATGAACAAGTTCGGTTGGTCGAAGGAGCAGATCGCTAAGTATCAGGATAATCCGTTAGATTTCTTACAAGCTACTGTGAACGAAGGGCAGCGTAGAGGGATGAGCCAGGCGCAGATCGGTAATCTGATCGAGAGTTTAGGTGATGACCTGATGCACTACACCGATATGTTCATGAATAATGGCGAACAGTTTACAAGCACTCTTAAGAAACTTGTTGAAAGTGGTCAAACTCTTAACGATGAACAGATCAAGCAAACTCTTGCATATGGTGACCTGAGTTTAGCGATGGGTAATCTCATGAATGGCGTTGATAACAGCATGTTTACAGGCTTTATGAAAGGCTTTGCTGATGGTGGTGACGACCTCGTGAAGAACACCAAAGTGATAACAGAATCTGCTGGTATGCTCGGAGAGGGATTAGGCGACCTGGCTAAACAGGTGACGGGCTTTGTTGGAGAAATTTCCAGTGTAGTGTCTGATCTTAACAGTGCGCTTCGTCAGCGCTTCCCTGAATGGTTTAGCGATACTAAGAAACCTGCTGTTCAAAATCTTTATGATGGTGCTGTGGGTGGCTCTGCGAATGTTACAGCCGATTGGATTCAGGATAAAACGGGGTTTGATACCCGTTCAGTGGCTCCGGCTATCATGGATTGGTTGGGCGTTGGTAATCAGCAAGCAGGGACAGCGGCTAATCAATACAGCCTCTCAGGGGAAAATCTCCGTGCTTCGGCAATGTCGCTCAGCAGCAGCAACGCGCCAGCGTACACGTTGAACCCGATATTCAACCTACAAGTGAATCCACAAGTGGGATTGACTCTGCAAAGTGATGTTTCTCGATTGTCTGACTATATCGACTGGTCTGCAAAAGCGAGTGCGGATTCATTCACTCGTAGCCTTACGCTATCAGCCTTGAGCGGTCAGTCATCCGCAGGGGGATGATTGTGATGTAAATCACATGGGGAATACCACATATTGCGCTCGGTTTGTAAAGGATGTGTATATGTGGTGTTTTTCTTTGACGCCGCTTCGTTTGTCCCTTACCCTTAAAAGGGTAAGCAGTTCACTCTTTATCTCCAAGATGAGGTGTTTTTATGGCTAAGAAAACAGTAGTTCGTTCTGCGATAACTGGTCAGTTTGTTAAGCCCATTGAAGCTAAACGACATCCTGATACTACGATAACTGAAACTATCAAAATCCCTAACAAGAAAGCTAAGAAATAAAAATATCTCAAAGCGCCCATAGCGGCGCTTATTCATTTGAATGTCTGGAGAGAACTAAATGGCTAACAACTTGTTTGTAACCTATGACTTGATCAAAACCAAAGATTATCCTGCTGTGCATGATGCTATCAAGGCCTTGGGCAACTGGGCAAAAGTTACTGAGTCGAACTGGTACGTAAATTCGAATTATTCGGTTGAAGAGGCTGCCAGAAAAGTTCGGGCAGCGATGGATAGCGATGATAAGTTGATTGTTGTTGATGCTAAGAATAACTCTGCTTCCTGGTATAACCTTTTGCCAGCAGTTGAGAATCAAATTCAAAACGAATGGAATAAATGAGTTATCGGGGGATGGATAATCCCCCCTTAATTACTGGACGTTGTAATTTATTAATTCAATATACCCCGCTAACTCCTTCATAATACGCTCAGGAACACTCTTCGAATACGTCTTGAAAGACTCAGTTTCTCCAAATGAGTGACCCGCGAGCAAGGCAATACGAGATTCATCCACTCCGGCGGCGTTTAGCTTACTGATCACTGCATGGCGGTACGAGTGAAACACCTTGTTTTCCTGCCCTGGGAGAATATCGCGTTTAAGCCGTCCAAAGCGGTTTACGTGCCATGAGGAGCGCTTGCCGTCCTGTCTCTTGGTCACACTTGCACGGTAGAATAAAAAGCCGTTGTGCGGCTTCTGGCAGCGTTCCAGAACCATTTTTCTAATCGCACTATGAAGTGGAACCAACCGCGCCGCATTGCGTGTCTTACCCTCCGTCACCTCGAAACATAACACCCCCTCAACTTCACGGATATTGTCAGATTTCAAACTGGCTATTTCATTGATGCGCATTCCGCTATAAGCGGCTATGGCGCTCACATCCCTTAATTCGTCCTCTCCTAACTTGTTAAACGTGCTAATGAGCTTCGTAATTTCTTCGTCCGTGAATGCCTCGTAACTCTGGCGGCTCTGCGCTGTGTTGAGTTTATGCCCCCTGAACACGTTACTTTCCAGCGGTGGGGCGTCCTGGTATCGGGAAGAGGCAAGATCGAGAATGTTTGCCATTGCTGATAGGTAGTTAGCCACTGTCTGGACTGCCTTTGTCTCTCGGAGATGATCAAGCCAGCCTGTAACGGTGGTTCGGTTGATATCGTTTAGTTCAACATCCTTCTTTCGCAGGTAATTCAGGAACAGTTCAACGGCTTTTCTGGTCTTGCTTAATGTTCCCATTTTCAGGCGATCAGCGTTATGCGTGAGGTAAATCTCCAACATCTTATTCAGAGAGGGGCATTGGTAGATAATCGGCGCTGATGCTTTCGGGGCAGCTTTCGCGTACTTAGCCACGCTCTTTAAAAAGCTGATCGTGTCCTGCAAGCTGTCCGGTTTTGGCGGCTCTGCAATTTGCCTGATGTGGTGAAATTCGTCGGCTATAACATCACGCTTCCTACGAGCCACACGAAGATCGGAAGTGTTCAGACTACGGACGAGAGTTTTTCTTCCACCAAATGCATTACGAAGCCATACAGGAATTGAAATCCTGACGTAATAAACTCCGTAACTATCAGATACGATGTATTGATCCGGCTTGTATTTCATTTTCCACCCCGTTAAAGTTTAGGGGCGTTTATCATGTGCATGATGAATGCCAGATTATCAGTGTGCGTAAAAATCGTTAAATCAGGTAGTTGCGAAGGTCGTAGAAGAAGACCCGAACACAAGATTTATCGCGTGTTACACTCCTATTATCGGCACCATCTAAATCAAATAGTTACCCTGCATTCCAGTAAATCTCGTTTTCAGACCATGGCAGCAAATGTTGCTAATGGCTGCACATTTTCGCGTCATCGTTTTGTACCTCAAAGAAGTTGATCGGCGGCATAACCCTAAAGGCTATACCGCCAGCGCCATATTATCGCGCCATTAACGCAAACACTCCCCAGCCAAAGTACTCCCGCGTGTACGTCACATGACGTTCAGGCGCTATCGTCAGCTCCGCCCGAACCTCCTGCGCGAAGTCATCGTCTGGGTTTTCCTCCAGCCAGCGACGCATGGTCATCCATTTTGCGGCTTCGTACCTGTCCCAGCCTTCCTGGTCAGCCAGCACCATTTCAACCAGGTCATAGCCCTGTTGATCGAAAGACGCAACCAGACCGGGCAGAGTGAGAAAGTCTGCGATCGACGAGACGCCGCAGGCCTGGGCTGTCTCCTCCGTCGCGGGTACCTGACGCCAGTACGGTTCGCCGATGAGCATTATTCCCCCAGGCTTGAGGCTTTTTGCCAGCAGATCCATCGTCCCGGCTACGCCCCCCGCAATCCAGGTTGCGCCAACGCAGGCCGCCACGTCACATTTTTCATTCGCGACGTAGCCGGCCGCGTCGTTATGAATGAAATGGACGCGTTCGCTGACGCCGAGTTCCTCTGCGCGCCGCGTGGCCTGCGCGGTGAAGAGCGGGCTCATGTCGATGCCGGTACCGGTAATACCGTAATCACGTGCCCAGGTACAAAGCATCTCTCCCGAGCCGCTGCCGAGATCGAGAATGCGAGTGCCTGGCTTCATGCGTAACACCCGTCCCAGTGTCGCGTACTTCTCTGGCGTAAAGGGGTTATGAATGCGGTGTTCGCTTTCGCTAACAGTAAAAATACGTGGGATATCCATCATCCTCTCCTCAACGATTATCAGGCTGAGCGCGAACGTTATTCAGCCCGGTGGTGTTGATCCGATAGGGCTGGCCGTTGACGGATTTGATCAGTTTTTTGGTTTTGAGTTTTTTGAAAACGGCGAGCGTGCAGTCAGCCAGCAACAGCCCTTCGCGGGTGTAGCATTCAACGGCGGTGACGCGGCCGGAGGTATCGCGGACGTGCGCAATACGGCCACCTTTGGCGAGAACATGTAAGGTACGTTGTTCCTGACGGGATAAATTCATACTGGAAAACCTGTTTAATCATCATGTGCAAAACGTGCAAACACACAGCGGTGTCCGCATACGATTTCGGCGCATTGATAATCAGTCCGGCCTGGAAAGGTCGGGAAGCTGATTATCGGATGATTACATTCTCCAGCATCAAAGCCTCGGTTTGAGTTGATAGGTATTTACGGGGTGAATGATAACACCTGGTTATTGTCAGTGAATACCCAGGGGTGAAAAATGTGATCCCGGTTGGTATCGGGCTGAGGAGAGGGGATCATTCCTGGCCGCTCTTAATTTTGCTGTCGACCTGAGGCTGTGGTTTGCTGAAAAGATATCCCTGCACAAGCTCGCAACCCAGAGCCTGAAGCCGCTCAAGCTGCTCTTCGGTCTCAACGCCCTCGGCAATGACGCCCATATTAAGGCTTTTAGCCATACCGGTAATCAGCTTCACAATATTAAGCGCATCTTCCTGCGTAGATATCGGATTGACAAAAGATTTATCGATCTTGATTTTATCAAAATTCAGTTCGCTGAGTCTGGAGAGCGACGAATAACCCGTGCCAAAATCATCAATAGAAATTCTTACGCCCAGTGAGCGTAGTTTTTTGAGGATCGCAATGGGGTTATTTCTGTCACTGAAGAGGGAAGACTCTGTGACCTCTAACTCAAGACGGTTAGCCGGGAGCCCGGTCTCAGCCAGAACGGACTGCACCGTATTAATAAATGATTTGCTGCCCAATTGAACAGGTGAGACGTTGACGGAGATCCTGGCCGGAACAGCCCAGGAGACCGCCTCCCTACAGGCCAGTTTAAGTACAGTTTTACCTATCTCGTTGATCATGCCTGTTTTTTCAGCGGCGAAAATAAAGCTATCCGGGGAGAGCATCCCCTTGACGGGGTGCATCCAGCGAATAAGCGCTTCATAGCCGTAAATTTCCTTGCTGACGGAATTCACAATAGGCTGGTAATAAACAATAAACTCATCATTCTCTATTGCTCTTGCCATATCATTTTCAAGGGTTCTGCTTTCCTGCAACTTCTGTAGCATTCGCTGGCGGAAGACTTTGATTTGCTGAGAACCTTCTTTCTTGGCTTCATAGAGCGCCAGATCGGCAAATTTATAAAGGTAATCTGAACGTCGTTCATTATCCGATAAAACAATACCCACACAGGTGGCTATTTTGATGAGTTGATTATTAATTGTATAGGGCTTGCTGATGCTATCACTGATTTCTCGCGCGCGTGAAACGGCTGCGGCTTCGGTTAAGCCACTGGAGAGAAACGCAAATTCGTCGCCGCCCAAACGATAAAATGTCTCTGAAAAGCGGCTCAAAGCGTTAAGGCGCGTGGATACCTCACGTAACAGTAAATCGCCAGCATCATGACCGTAGGTATCATTCACCTCTTTGAACCGGTCTAAATCGAATAACATCACCGTGACCGAAATATGTTTTTCCTCAGCCTGTAGATTAAGTTTATTGAGATCATCCCAGAAGAAAAGACGGTTTTTCATGCCGGTAAGGGAGTCATGATAAACATCGTATTCCAGTTTTGTATTCTGGATTTGCAGGGTTTCTTTGGACAGCTGAAGTTCTTCAGCCAGCGTTTTAACCTGTGTATGTGCTTTGAGAATGTTTTTATTTTGATAGATAATCAAAAAGCCCAGTATGAAGCTTAAAATAACCAGTAACAGCGAAAGTGCTGAATAAATATAATACAGAACCTGTATTTTTAGGTTAGTTTCATTGATTGTATTAACATCTTTTGTTAAAGCCGTTGATGAAAGCTGGCTTAGCGGTGCATCCAGTAAATGCATATTTTTCAGATAGAGCTTTAACTCTGAACGGCTCATTTTCTCAAGGTGACCATCCAGATAGTTCAGTATATTTTCCAGGCGTAAGGCGAGCACCTGATGCGCTTTCGCGCTGTTTATATAACGACCCAGGCCGCCCTCTTTCAATAAATCATTCTGGCTCAGCATGATTTCCAGGCGCATGCGAACCTGGTCTACCGTAACGTCATCAGTCTCGGTTGCGTACAGTCCAATCCATGATTCAAATCGGTAATATTCAGATACCAGTTGGGCTACAGACCAAGACTCAGTGTAGTGAGTCAATTTTTGCAACTCCTGCTGACGGTCGTAGACAAGAAAGGCTATATATCCCGTAGTGATAAAAAGAGAAAAAATGATACCAACCAGTATCCTGTTCATTATGTTCTCCTGAACTACTATTCAATCTTCATTTTGCTGACCTGCCAGGCCGATCGCGAGTAATAAATCTGATTATTGAGTTCAGGAAGACTGTCATAAGGGTAGACGATGAATGACGGACCTTTATCGCGGATGCGCATATATTCGCCATTGACCTTTAACGCCAGGATGGCGTTGTATTTCTGGAAGTCGCTGAGAGGGATGACGGTAGTATAATCATTGAGTGCAACCACATTCAGAACAGAACCCTTAGCACCCACATACTCCATGAGTTTGCGCATCGGGATACCCTCAAACTTCGTGCGGCCATTATACCAGGGAGAGGTCGTCTGGAAACTCACCATCCCCAGTTTTTCCAGGCTGGCAATATCAAAAACGGCTTTTCCATTTTCGTTCGTATTTTCTATATTACCGGTAATGGTTAAGATGGGTTTGCCCACAGGCTTTGGCAGTTCGCCAGCCCAGCTTAAACTTTGTACCAAAAAGCAGCACAGCATTAGGATTATTCGCATATTGGCCTCCTCTTTTTAACAGAAGTATAAGAATTATAAGTTATTTATCCTATAAGTTTGTCTATTTTGTTGAACGCCATGGCTTTTTGCAAACGATACTTCATTAAATGTATTAAAATCAAATGGATAATCGTTGTTTGCCCCGTGATTGCAGACCTCTGGCTGGAGCTTACGTTTTTTAAAACATAAAAACTCAGTGTAATTAGCCACCGGGTTTAAAAAATGATCGCTTTGATTATTGATATATTTACGCACCCCCATTTTTTATCAATGGTGGCATCGTTAAGATTGATTTATTTGTACAAAGAATGATAACGCACCCTCAATGTGAGGGAATAAGAGAGTGCGCGTACCTCTGACGTCGTTGGCAGGGATTTTCGGTTAACCCGTCTCCAGCATACTGAAACTGACGATCCGCGAGCGCCCCAGCTCTTTCGCCCGGTAAAGCGCCACATCTGCCGCGCGCAGCAGGTCGTCGCTTTGGGCGTGCTGCGGGTAACTGGCGATCCCGATCGACACATCCACCGGGCCAATTTCAGCAAGCCCATAGCGCAGCGACAGCGTATGGACGCCGTTATATATCTCCGTTGCGCAGGCGTGAGCCGCTTCCTCATCCGCACCCGTTAGCAGCACCAGAAACTCTTCGCCACCAAAGCGGAAGGCCAGGCCGGCATCGTGCACGGCACGCTGAACAATTGTCGCCACGCTCTTAATCACATGATCGCCAGCCTCATGGCCGAAGCGATCGTTAATGCTTTTAAAGTGATCGATGTCGATCATCATGCAGCTCACCGGCTCATCATTGCGCATTGCCTGAGCTATCTGAGTGCGCAGGGTATCTTCCAGGTGGTGACGGTTACGCAAGCCGGTGAGCGGGTCGAATAGCGCTTTTTCCAGCAGGGCATCGCGCAGACGCTGGTTGGCCAGCGCCAGACCCAGGGCTTCCGCCATTAATTCGAGATATGCGCGGGACGGCGCCGTTTCAGGCGTGATGTTCTGAAACGACAGCAAACCAATGGCTTCCCCCTGCGCAATGAGCGGCACGCACAGTGAGCTGTCTTTTTGTGATTCAGGCAGATGCTGGCAACCGATATCCGGCTCGCCGTTGACCGGTGGGTGGCTCTGACCACGGCGTATGGCCCAGCATTGATCGGGGTGGAAAGCATTTTTTTCTCCCTGTGGAGATAACCATTCCGCCGCACAGCGCATCTCCCACGGGTTTCGATCCAGGATATACAGACGTCCGGCGATACCCGGCGCAATGTTGGGAGCAAACAGCTCTGCCACCTCAATCACGTCGCTGACGTTCTCGCACCCCTGCAAGCGCTGGGTCATTCGCGCGAGCAGCTCGCGGATGGCCCAGTCTGCGTCGCGTTCTTTTTCAAGCCGCTGCCTTGCCAGCCCGTTCTCGCGGAAAATGCGAATGGCCTGCGCCATATCGCCTATCTCATCGACCTGGTTGAAATTGGGCGTTTCGACGCCGTAATCCTGTGAGGCCAGGCGGTGAACCACATCGCTGAGGCGCACTACCGGGCGCAGCACGCGGTGCTTGAGAATAAAGCCCATCACGAATAAGAAGAGCAGGGCGGTCAGGCCGACCATCACCTCTGAGGCGGTACGCAGCGTTTTCGACGTGTTGGTCGCTGCCTGGACATCGGCAATAATGCGCTTATCCAGCAGCATACGAAAATGGTCAATCTTGCTCTGGGCGCGTTCCGTTTCAAGTTCGTAGATTTTGCCGAAGAGTAACGCAATGGCCTGTTGTTCCTCACCCCGGGCGACGCTGGCAATTGCTGCCTGCTGTTCATCCTGTAGGCCATCAACAATCTTCAGCCCTTCATACAGCAGCGCCAGCTCTTCGCCCGTTGCGCCCGTATCTTTTAACTGTCCCACTTTGTGTTCAATATTCTTCAGTTCACCTTCTTTCGCCTGGTACGCTTTCAGCACATCGGGCTCTTTTTTGATGGCGTAAAGGCGCGCTAAATCGGAGAGCATCCAGGTTTCTGCTTCAATCTCTTCCGTAAGCTGGTCAAAAATTTGTCGTTGCTTAACAGCCTGACGCTCTACGTTGTCGGCATGGGAAGCCATCAGCATGACGATACCGGAGGCAATGGTCAGGCACACCGTGACACCATAGGCCCAGTTTGTGATCGTGGCGATTCGCACCTGTTGGATCCTTCTACGACAAATGTGGAAGAGCGTTCATTTCAGATTATAGAAAACCCCTGATTTATCGCGAAAAAAAAGGCGGCACAGGGCCGCCTGACAAAACGCGTTTCGTTAGAGATCCGGAGGGTTTTTTCCCTCTTCGATAAAGTCTGCGTCCAGCTCCTCGGCGTTGCCTGCGTGGTCGCGGCCGGAGAAGAGGTTCCAGCAGGCGATAAACAGGGCGGCAATCAGCGGCCCAATCACAAAACCATTAATGCCGTACAGCTCCATACCGCCGAGCGTGGTGATCAGTATCAGGTAGTCCGGCATTTTGGTGTCTTTGCCCACCAGCAGCGGACGTAAAAGGTTGTCCACCAGCCCGACGATAATGACAAAAAAGCCCACAATGAACAGACCCTGCCACAGCTGGTGAGTGGCAAACAGGAAGATCGCGGCGGGAACCCAGACGATAGCCGAGCCGACGGCGGGCACCAGGGAGAGGAACGCCATCAGCGCTCCCCACAGTACGCTACCGTCAATACCGACGATGGCAAAGGCGATACCGCCAAGCGTACCCTGAACCACTGCCACGACCGCCGTACCTTTTACCGTGGCTCGTGAGACGCCGACAAACTTAGCGAACAGGTGCTGTTTGGCGAAGTCAGACAGCGGCAGCGAGTCAAGGATCTGGCGCACCAGATAGGGCCCGTCTTTGAGCAGGAAAAACAGCAGGTACAGCATAATTCCGAAGCTAATAGCAAAGCCGAACGTCCCTTTACCAATCAGGAACGCGCTTCCCGCCAGATACTGTCCACCCTGTAACGCGACATCGGAAAGCTTTTTCTGAATCTGCGCGGCGTTGGTCAGGTTGTGATCCGCCAGGAAGCCGCTGGCCCAGTCCGGCAGTCGGTTGAAAATACCGGCGATGACTTCCGGGAACTGCGTGTTGTTCTGTTGCAGCTTGGTGTAAACCATGTTCAGTTCCACCGCGAGCGAGGAAAGGATCACCATCAACGGAATAAACACGATCAGGCAGATAATGCCGAGTGTAAGGAGGGAAGCCAGCCCGTTGCGATCGCCCAGCGCGGTACGCAATTTGTTTTTCACCGGGTTGAAAATGATGGTCAGGATCGCGGCCCACAGAATCGCCGAGAAATAGGGTGACAGCACGTCAAAGAAAGCCCAGGTAACAAGGGCCAGGATGAGAATAAAGAAACCTTTGGTCAGTCCGTTAAATCGCATAGTGAGTCCTGGTGAAGAAGAAACTGTGTCGACTATAGAACTGATTTAAAGATTTACCAATAATTGCGCCGAAGTCGTGCCGGGTGGCTTTTTGTTAACAATCGCGGTATAACACCCTTCTTTGGATGTTTAGATGTCCATACGTTTAGAAGGTAATATGCAAACAGAACAACAAAACGGGCAGCTTAAGCGCACCATGAAAACCCGTCACCTGATTATGCTCTCGCTGGGGGGCGTTATCGGCACAGGGTTATTCTTCAATACCGGATACATCATTTCGACAACCGGCGCGGCGGGCACGCTGCTGGCGTATCTTATTGGTGCGCTGGTGGTCTGGCTGGTTATGCAGTGTCTGGGCGAGCTTTCCGTAGCAATGCCGGAAACCGGCGCGTTCCACGTCTACGCCGCTCGTTATCTCGGCCCGGCGACAGGGTATACCGTGGCGTGGCTCTACTGGCTTACGTGGACAGTGGCGCTGGGATCGAGCTTTACCGCAGCCGGGTTCTGTATGCAGTACTGGTTCCCGCAGGTTCCTGTCTGGACGTGGTGCGTCGTCTTTTGCGTGGTGATTTTTGCTCTTAACGTCATTTCCACGCGCTTCTTCGCCGAAGGGGAATTCTGGTTCTCGCTGGTGAAAGTCATCACCATCATCGCCTTCATTATTCTCGGCGGGGCGGCGATCTTCGGTTTTATCCCGATGCAGGACGGTTCACCGGCGCCGGGCTTAAGCAACCTTACTGCCGAAGGCTGGTTCCCGCACGGCGGTCTGCCGATCCTGATGACCATGGTGGCGGTCAACTTTGCCTTCTCCGGAACGGAGCTTATCGGCATCGCGGCAGGAGAAACGGAAAACCCACACAAGGTTATTCCGGTTGCTATTCGCACCACCATCGCCCGGCTCATCATCTTCTTTATTGGCACCGTATTTGTGCTGGCGGCGCTGATCCCGATGCAGCAGGCTGGCGTGGAGAAAAGCCCGTTCGTGCTGGTGTTTGAAAAGGTCGGCATTCCGTATGCGGCGGATATCTTTAACTTCGTGATCCTGACGGCGATCCTCTCGGCGGCGAACTCGGGCCTGTACGCCTCTGGCCGTATGCTGTGGTCTCTGTCTAACGAGAAAACGCTGCCACGCTGCTTTGCCCGCGTCAACAAAAACGGCGTGCCGCTGACGGCGCTCTCCGTTTCCATGCTGGGTGGCGTGCTGGCGCTGTTCTCCAGCGTGGTTGCGCCGGATACGGTGTTTGTGGCCCTGTCAGCCATTTCCGGTTTTGCGGTGGTGGCGGTGTGGATCAGCATCTGCGCGTCACACTTCGTGTTTCGTCGCCGTCACGTGCAGTCCGGGCAGCCGCTTTCGGCGTTGCAGTATCGCGCGCCATGGTATCCGCTGGTGCCCGTGCTTGGCTTTATCCTCTGCCTGGTGGCCTGTGTCGGCCTGTGGTTTGACCCCAGCCAGCGTATTGCCCTTTATTGCGGGCTTCCGTTTGTCGCCCTGTGTTATGGTGCGTACTACCTGACCCGAAACCTGACCACGCAGGAGCCTGAACATGTCGCAGAATAATCCGCTTACCGCCCTCCTTGAAAACCAGCCGTTTGTCGTGCTGGATGGGGCGATGGCAACGGAGCTGGAAGCGCGCGGTTGTAACCTTGCCGACAGCCTCTGGTCGGCCAAAGTGCTGATGGAAAACCCGGAGCTGATCCGTGACGTGCACCTCGACTATTACCGCGCGGGGGCACAGGTGGCGATCACCGCCAGCTATCAGGCCACGCCTGCGGGCTTTGCCGCACGCGGGCTCGACGAGGCGCAATCGCGGGCGTTGATTTGCAAAAGCGTAGAGCTGGCACGCAAAGCGCGGGAAGCGTACCTGGCAGAGAATGCGCAGGCGGGCACGCTGCTGGTGGCGGGGTCGGTAGGGCCGTACGGCGCGTATCTTGCCGATGGATCTGAATATCGCGGAGATTATGTGCGTCGCGCTGAAGAGTTCACCGCGTTCCACCGTCCCCGCGTGGAGGCGCTGCTGGATGCGGGCGCGGATCTGCTGGCCTGTGAAACGCTGCCTTCGTTCCCGGAGATTAAGGCGCTGGCGGCGTTGCTGACGGCGTATCCTCGCGCCCGGGCATGGTTCTCATTTACCCTGCGTGACAGCGAGCATCTGAGTGACGGGACGCCGCTGCGGGATGTCGTTTCTGCGCTCGAAAGCTATCCACAGGTTGTCGCGCTGGGGATCAACTGTATCGCGCTGGAAAACACCACCGCGGCGCTGACGCATCTGCACAGCCTGACGTCGCTGCCGCTGGTGGTCTATCCGAATTCCGGCGAGCATTATGATGCGGTGAGCAAAACCTGGCATCACCATGGTGACGCCTGCGAGACGCTGGCGGGGTATTTACCGCAGTGGCTGGATGCCGGTGCGAAGCTGATTGGCGGCTGCTGTCGCACCACGCCGCAGGATATTGCGGAGCTGAACGCACAGCGGTAATCCTGACTCCCGGTCAGCGGTTACGCAGGCCGGGAATAATTCTCTTTATACACTTCCCGATATTTCTTTCTGGCCAAATAAGATGCCTGTCCCCAATGGATAACATCAGTTCGTGCACGAATGATATTATCCCCTGACCTCGTTTCTTTTTGAATAAATGTAATTACTTTTCATACTCCAGCAACAAATTCGCGTTGATAATTTCGTGTTTATGACTGTCATTGTGGGTTAAAAAGTTAAGTTTTAGATTGATAATCTATCATTCTTGGTTAATAAAGTATAAAAATCTAACTGCTGGTGGATTCATTTTTATTATTCTAATTAAACCTATTATTTAAGCATGTCTTTTGTTTTTGTTCTTGTAGGGTATTTTGCCTTTTGTTTTTTCATCGTCGGGTTACTATTTATTGCATCAGCGAAGCGCAGGGAGATATGCGTAAGTTCAACTGAATTTGCTGATGACGATGTTTAAGAGATTATTTGATTGCTGAGTAATTTAATTAAGCCCAATTTTCGGGCGGGGCGCATATTGCCCAAATTCAGCCATCAAAAATCTTCTGTGTGTGTCATTCACTTAATTTACAGGACGATTTTTATGAAAATGAACAAACTCTTTACTGCACTGGTTCTGGCTTCTGGTATGGCTGCTTTCGGTGCTCAGGCAGACCAGGGTAGCGGCGTTGTGACCTTCACTGGTTCCGTTATCGACGCGCCATGTTCAATCGCGGCAGGTGACGAAGATCAGACCATTAGCCTCGGCCAGGTTTCCAGTTCCGCAGTGGCGAACGGCGGCACCTCTACGCCGGTTCCGTTCTACATCCACCTGGAAAACTGCTCTGTTGAGACCGCTACCACTGTGACCACCACCTTCTCCGGCGCGGATTCCAGCGTTGACGGAGCGGTGCTGGGCGTGACCGGCAATGCAACCGATGTTGGCGTCGTCATGACCGACGGCGACAGCAACACCATCACCCTGGGTGAAGCCACGACTGGACAGAACGTGGTTAATGGCGACAACACCCTGACCTACTCCGCGTACATCATCGGTGGAGAAGCGCCAACCGAAGGTGATTTCACCGCTGTGACTAACTGGACGCTGGCCTACGAATAAGCCCTGACCTTATTTCGATGACCCGTCAGGCGGCCTTAGCTGGCCGTCTGATATTCGAAACCGACTGAATAAGTGAAAAGGGTTTGCTATGGGTTATATATTTTCGAATACAACAAAAATAGTTAAAACACTCCCTTTTCTCCTGTCTGGTTGTTGCCTGCCTTTATTCGCTGCAAATCAGGGGGAGGGTGCCGTCCTTATTCAGGGGGCGGTGCTCTATACACCCTGTGCAATTGATCTTGGTAGCCGCGATCAAACCATTGATATGGGCGATACGCCCGTGTCGGAGATTGCCACCAAAGGCTATGGCCCCACACGTGCGTTCACCGTTCGCTTAATTAATTGCCTGATGCTGCCGACACCCGGGAACGGGAGATATGACTCCGAGTACTACCAGATAACGTTTGAGCCAATGACGGGCGCAGACCGGTTTTCCGTGCGTGGAGACGCACAGGGAATTGAGCTGGCGATCCGCGATACCGACGGCAATATCGCCGCGCCCGGCGTGGCCTTTCCCGCCAGAGAGGTCACGGCGGGCAGCATGAACCTGAATTATTCGCTTCAGCTTGTCAGCAACGGACAGCCGCTCAAAGCCGGGGATTACCAGTCTCTGATCCGCTTCAGAATGGATTACAACTGAGATGAAAAAAACGATACGGACATTCCGACGCTCAACGCTCAGCGTGCTGATTTTGGCTCTAATCGTGCCGGTGGCGAAAAGCGGGGCCGACGATGACATTCAGTTTAATACTGACGTGCTGGACACGCAGGACAAGAGCAATATCGATCTTAGCCACTTTTCGCGTCGCGGCTACGTCATGCCCGGCGACTACACCTTTAGCATCATGGTGAACAAAGACATCCTGCGCGAGGAGCGGATTGTGGTCTATCCCGAGGGTGAAAACGGCCGGGACAGCCTGATCTGCCTGACGCCAGAGCAGCTCTCTCGCTTTAACCTGAAGGCCAGCGTCATGGACGATCTTCGCTGGCTGCGCGACGGTGAGTGTCTGGACAAAGCCAGCCTCGAAGGACTGGATATGCGCGTCGACCTGGCAAAGGACACGCTTTATCTGGCGATCCCGCAGGCGTGGCTGGAGTACACCGCGCCAAACTGGGATCCGCCTTCGCGCTGGGATGAGGGTATCCCTGGTGTGATTGCCGACTACAACCTCAATCTTCAGGCGCAGCAGAATCAAACCGGTTCAGACAGCCAAAATATCAGCGGGAATGGGGTCCTGGGGGCCAATCTGGGACCATGGCGCGCCCGCGCCGACTGGCAGACCAGCTGGAACAAGCGTGACGGGAAGACGGACAAGGATTTCGCCTTTAGCCGTTACTATCTCTACCGCGCCATTCCTTCACTGAAAGCGAAGCTGACGGTGGGGGAAGATTACCTCAGCTCCGATATCTTCGATACCTTCCGCTTTAGCGGCGTTAGCCTGAATTCCGATCTCAGTATGTTGCCGCCGAGCCTGCGTGGCTACGCGCCCGAAGTGACGGGCATCTCCCGTTCGGGCGGCAAAGTGACCATCAGCCAGCAGGGACGCGTGATACACGAAACGCAGGTGGCCGCCGGGGCGTTTCGCATTCAGGAACTGAATGATGCCATCTCTGGCACGCTCGACGTAAGGGTGGAAGAGCTGGACGGCAGCGTGCAGGTCTTTCAGGTCACGACGGCTTCGGTTCCCTACCTGACGCGCCCGGGTGCGGTGCGCTACAAGCTGGCGGCGGGTAAACCCTCTGAGTGGGGGCATAGTATGACCGGGCCGATGTTCACCTCGGGCGAAATCTCCTGGGGCGTGGCCAACGGCTGGACGCTGTACGGCGGCTCGGTGATCGGTGGTGACTACAATGCCCTGTCGGTGGGGATCGGGCGCGATCTCTTCATCCTCGGCGCGCTGGCCTTCGACGTAACGCAGTCGCGGGCGGTATTGCCTTCTGAAGGCACGCTGTCCGGTACCTCTTACCGGGTGAGCTACTCAAAAACCTTCGACGAGTATGACAGCCAGGTCACCTTTGCCGGGTACCGTTTCTCCGAACGCGACTTTATGAGCATGTCGGAGTACCTCGATACCCGCTACGGCAGCGGCACGTCGCACAGCCCGAAAGAGAAATACACAGTATCGTTTAACAAACGCTTCCGGGATGTCGGGCTGAGCGCTTACCTCAACTACAGCCATCAGACCTACTGGAACAGCGCGGATAACGATCGCGTAAGCCTGTCGCTGTCGCGCTATGTCGATCTTGGTCCGTTCAGGAACATGAGCGTATCGCTCACGGCCTACCGCAGCGAGTACTACTCCCTGAAGGATGACGGGGCCTACATTTCGGTGTCGCTACCGATAGGTAACGGCACCTCGCTCAGCTATGGCGCCACAATTAACCGCACCGATAACACCCATCGCGTGAGCTATTACGGCCGGGTGGATGAGCACAATAGCTTCCAGGTCAGCAGCGGCCTTTCCCGCAGCGGCCCGACGGCGTACGGCTACTACACCTGGCAGGGCGATAGCGCGCAGGTGCAGACCAACGCCAGCTATCAGTCCGGCAGCTATACCGCGCTGGGCATGAACGTGACCGGCGGTCTGACCCTGACCACCGAAGGGGGCGCAGCGCATCGCTCGAACGCGCGGGGCGGCAGCCGCGTGCTGGTGGATACCGCAGGCGTCAGCGGCGTGCCCGTTAAGGGATTCGGCGCCTCGGTGAAAACCAACCGATTCGGGAAGGCGGTGATTGGTGATGTGAACAGCTACTACCGCAATCCGATCCGCATTGACGTCGACAAGCTTGATGAAAATGCTGACGTCACCCGATCCGTCTCGCAGGCCACGCTCACCGAAGGGGCGATCGGCTATCGGCAGTTTGACGTGATTGCGGGTGGTAAAGCGATGGCCTTTATCCGTAAGGCTGACGGGAGCTTCCCGCCGTTTGGGGCCTCGGTGATGAACGAGAAAAACCAGGAGACGGGGGTGGTGAATGACGAAGGAAGCGTCTGGCTAAGCGGCATTCAGCCAAACGGCAAAATGACCGTCAAATGGGATGGACAAGCCCGCTGCGTGGTAAACCTGCCGGCCACGCTGCCAGCCGTGCTGGAGAACCTGCTTTTAACCTGTTCGCCGGAATAACCGGCCTGAAAAACGAGATGAGTTAATCAAGATGACAATTGTGCGAATTTCCGCCCTGACGGGCCTGGCGCTGATGGTTTCAGGCGTGGCAACAGCCGCCGTATCGCTGGACAGAACCCGGATTATTTTTGACGGCGCGGCAAAATCCGTGAGCCTGCGCCTGACCAATGAAAATAAAACGCTGCCGTATCTGGCTCAGGGGTGGGTAGAAGATGCTCAGGGTAAAAAAATTACCGATCCGCTGGTGCTGCTGCCGCCGGTTCAGCGCATTGAACCGGGTGAGCAGAGTCAGATCAAGGTGCAATCCACCGCGGGGATCCAGCGCCTGCCACAGGACAGGGAGTCGCTGTTCTATTTCAATCTGCGCGAGATCCCACCCAAAAGCAGCAAGCCTAATACGCTTCAGCTGGCGCTCCAGACCCGCATCAAGCTCTTTTATCGCCCGGCCGCTATTGAAGTGCAGCGTGCTGATTATTCCACGCCGTTTCAGGAACAGCTGACTCTGGCGCGGGAAGGGGATAAATACCGCGTGAATAACCCGACGCCGTATTACATCTCGCTGGTTAATGCGTCTTCGACGCTCACCGGCAAAGCGGCGGCAGGCTTCAAGCCGATTATGGTTGAGCCGAAAGGTCAGCTAGTGCTGGCACCGTCCGCTGCTGCGCTCGGCAGCGCGCCCGTGCTGACTTATGTCAACGACTTTGGTGGCCGCGCAAAGCTCATCTTCAGCTGTGGCGGCAGCGAGTGCAAAGCCGTGCCGCAGGAAAAGAAAAAGTAACCGCCGGGAGAGTGGCATGACTATCGCGTACTGGAAAAAGGGGAGCGGGCTCGCGCTGATGCTGCTGGCAGGATCGCTAAGTGCCGCGGACGAATTGATCGATGGGAGCTATGGGCTGCTGCACGTGCGCGGTGCGCTGACGGAAAGCGCCTGCCGTCTGGAGATGGACTCCGCGTGGCAGGAGGTGGACATGGGAACGACGGCAACGGGGGCGCTTAAAAAACCGGGCGACCAGGGTACGCCGGTGCGGGTGGAGATCCATCTGAAGGATTGTATGCCGTCACCTACCTCAGTACGCGATGCGTGGAGCGGCGATCTGCTCTGGAGCCGGGATCAGCCCTCGGTCACGGTCAGCTTTGTTGCACCGGGAGAGTTGTTTAATCCGGGGTTGGTCCGCGTGAGCGGAGCCAGCGGGGTGGGGCTACACCTGACCGACAGGCTGCATCGTTCGGTTCGTCTTAACGATGAGGGGCATCCGCTGCTGCTGGAGTCAGATGACAACACGCTTTTTTATTATCTCGCACCGGAACGTACCTCTGCACCGCTGGTGGCGGGGGCATGGCAGGCGCTGATCCACTTCAGGCTTAATTATGACTAGTTCACGTTTTGCTCTGCTTATCGCTTTGTTGCTGGCCAGTCCAGCGGCATGGTCATCCCTGACGGTAAACGTCACCGGCGTGGTCGTGGAGGGGGTGTGTGAAATCAACAACGGTGAAACTGTTCACGTGGATTTTGGCAGCAACCTGCAGGCGCGCCAGCTGGACGGTGAGAACTTTATGAAAACCATCGACTATTCGCTGGTTTGTGAAGATCTGACCTCTAACGATCTGGAGATGCAGTTTGAAGGCACGGCCACCTCGTTTAGCGACGACTATCTGGCCACCGACCGCGAAGGGCTGGGGATCAAATTGTATATGAACGGAGAATCGATGCCGCTAAATACCTGGATGCCGTTTACCTGGCCGGAGGTGCCTGTTTTGCAGGCCGCGCCGATAAAAGATGACGCATCTACCGTGGAAACGGGTGTGTTTAGCGCGTCAGCCACGCTGAAAATTCAGTATCAATAACAGGTTAACGGTGATGAATATAATGCTCCGAACGATCCTTGCTATGCTGGTTCTTGTTGCTACTCAGCCCGCTTCAGCCTCTGTCTGGAGCTGGATTGATTCCATTACGCAAAATAGCAGCATTAATTTTGACTATAACTTCACGCTTGCTGATTGGGATGAAAATGACTCAACGCCAAATCCTTGCTATGGGCTTAATGCCTGCACCATTTTTATCAGCCACAGGCATGATGCTTCAGGAACATCAGGCTGGGGGGTTGTTCAAGGATGGGGGGTTGCGGCTTATCCCTTTATAAGCAGTAGTGAAACACTCGGTGAGGTGGGCAAGGAGTTAAAAAAAGTATTTCCTCTGCCCTATAGTGGTACGACTAACCATAACGGTACCGTCAATTTTGAAGAGTGTGTCGGTTTTTTTTATGCGCCAGGCGTCAACATGGGGACAAGCGGCCCCGTGGTCGATCAGAAATATGCAGGATACAACATACTGCCAGGCAGCATTTGCGGTACTGCCCCACAGCCCAGTGGCTCCTGCGATTTCAATCAGGACGTACTGACCCTCGATCATGGCACGCTGACGCGACAGGAGCTTGACGGGCATGAAGTCAGTGAAAACGTCAGTATTAACTGTACGACATCACAGACGCTCAAGCTGTATATCTACTCCGCAGACAACGTGCAGCTGCGTGACGACGGCAGTCTCTATTCCGAGCTTTATATGAATGACAACGTGCTCGGCACGTCGGGCTTCACTCTGGACGTCGCCGAACAGGAAAATGTCGTTGTGAAATCAGTTCTTCATACAAATGGCAGCGTGGCGGCAGGTGAGTTTGCGGGCTCCACTGTGATGCTGATTACGGTGGAGTGATGACAATGACTGCGTTGCCCTTGAACAATATCGATCTCTACTGCGCGCTTATGATGGGTGAGATCGTTCCCTATTATCAGCCGCTGATTAACAGCCGGACCCAGCGGTTGTACGGGCTGGAAATATTAATGCGTTGGTCACTCTCTGAGGAAAATGTCTCTCCCCTGGCGCTTATCCGCGCATTTGATGAGAACGGCTTGTTGCCAGAAATGACGCAACACCTGCTGCGCCAGGTTGCGGCAGATATTAACGAACTGGATGCATTGCTGCCTGACGGTCTTCATCTTTCGCTTAATGTGAGCCCTTCTCAGGTCGCGAAGCCCGGTTTTGTGTTTGATACGCTTTCGTTTCTGGCGGCTATTCCTCTGGAAAAATACTGTCTGGTGGTCGAGGTCACTGAAGAACAACCATTACCGCCTACGCCTGAGGTTACGGGCGCTTTTCTGAAGTTGCAGCTGGCGGGGGTCGAGATCTATCTGGATGATTTTGGTACCGGCTGCTCGAATCTGGCATACCTTGAGCAATTTAGCGTGGATGGGGTGAAGGTTGACCAGCTTTTCGTTAAGCATCTTTCCTCTGATAAAGCGACAACATCCATTGCAGCGAGGGTTGCGGACCTGGCGAAAGCGCGGGGTCTTGGCATCATTGCTGAAGGGGTGGAAACCCCTGAACAATCACAGCTGCTGCGCGATATGGGGATTGTTATTCAGCAGGGCTATCTTTTTTCCTGCGCATTAAGTCGATCGCAGTTACGGGAGTATCTTGCCGCCAGAAGGTTGCATTTCCAGATGAAAAATAGGGAATAAAAGCGTCGTTGGTTATTATTTGTCATGACGTAAGTAAAAATTTCCAGTCAGTAAGATACGCAATTGAATGGGTATTTTGTCACTTTATCCCAATACGCTAAACTAGCTATCGGCATTAAAGCCATGAAGAGTGTGGATTAATATTGGAGCTGGTGGCAGTGTTATGCATTTCATAATAAACAACAATGTCTCTTTCAACGTTGCTGAAAGGACGGTGTCGGACGGAAACACGCAACATGTGCTTTCTAATCCGGCATGCAGACTTCTTCTCGTACTCCTGGAAAATAATAACCGGCTTATGACCAGAGAGGATCTTTTGCAGAAGGTGTGGGGCGATTTTGGATTAACCCCATCGAGTAATAGTTTGAACAATAATATCAGTATATTGCGTAAGATTTTTACAGAGTTTGAAATTCATGATGTGCTCAAAACTGTCCCTAAACAAGGCTTTGAGTTGGCGCTGAATAACCTTCAGTTCAACGAAAAATCCAGAGACTATTTGGTGATGCAGGCGATTTCAACACCTGATAAAGAGCCCAGTGTAAATAAGACCAGGTTGATTAAATGGACCGGCGTGTTGTTCATTATTATTGGGGTAGCAATCGCTTTATATCTCAATTTTTTCGACAAACGCGAGGATGTCACGCTTTTAAAACAAGTTCAGCAGTGCAAAGTCTTTTATCACAGCAAAGTGAATGCAAAGAGAGTAGAACACTTTTTTTCTGAAGGCAAAGGGATGAAATTGCTGACGAAGTGTTCAACGCCTGCCTATATTTTTTACGATGACAGTAGAGTACATGAGAAAACCGAGCTTCTTGAAATCTTTGTCGCAAAATGTACGGTCGATAGTGAAGGGGAATTTAGTGAATGTAAAAACTTCGTCTCGACTAAAGTGGGCTAGCCTTGCTGTGCTGTTGATTCTGGTGTTTATTGGCGCGCTGCTGTACGTGCCCAAGGATACCCGCGCGCTGGATTGCATAACGGATATGAATCTTGAGCTGGGCAAAGATAATGACAAGATCGTTGCCAACGTCCACCTTGTCGTTCACTTCGTTCCAGATGCGCTCAGCTACATTACTGAGTATGGGATCGTGACCTACAACAACCAGCGCTATATCGTCGATCGCTATGCCCGACTGCGTTATTCCGGAGATAACACTCACTCTTTTACTGAATTTAAAAGAGAAGGCATAGAGAAGAACAGTAGCGAAACACTACCTGAGTTTTTATCAGAAAAACTGACTTCAGCCCAAAAGGTCTTTTTATTTAAGGTGCGGAAGTTACAGGGTGAAGTATGGAGCATCAGCGATTTGCGGCGTACGGTATTAGTGTGCGCTAAATCAGACTGACGCCGTTATTTTTTAAATTATCTCTCCGCCTCTTAATGCTAAGAGGCCGGAATCTTTTTGCCGGTAAAACGCATTTGGGTGTAAATATCATGCCATTAAACGTTCTGATAACACAGGATAGTTATCTCTTTCAGGGGTTAAAGCAGTGTATTTCTCTTGTGCATATTCAGGATCTTACGCTGTTTGAAACCCCTCATCGTGAGTGTGTGGTCCTGGTAGACAGCAGAATGCCGATGAACGATCTTGAGCACGGGTGGCGTGTTGTCTCGGCTATGTTTGAGCAAACTAAGGCTATAATGCTTTGTATGAATCAACCCGCGAGCTTGCCCTTCAGCGTAAATCCCTGTGGGGACACTGTTGACATGAAAACCAGCCCAGAAAATATTACGCTAATGATCATCGATAAAATTCCTGTTTTAATGTCGGATAAACGGTCACAGCCGGTGAAAATAAAAATAGAAGAAAAATAGATGGCATTAATTAACGCATTTCTGTGCGGAAAGGATATCGAAGAGATGGCAAAGATGTTTTGTTGTTCTCAAAAGCAGGTCTATAGACTCAGAGACAAAATTTGCCAGCGGCTTAACGTCAGACATTTTTATCTTGCCTGCCTGTATATTTTTCGCCATGGCTTACTGCAACAATCTTATACATTACCCGAAACCTGGTTACGGGATTAAAAGTGAAGACGCGAAACGGCAACCCGCGTTACCGTTTCGCATTTCATTAAGCCGCCTCCGCCAGTACAAACATCCCGTACGGGTGGATCTCAAGATAGTACGCATCGCCCACGTCCGGCTGCAGGCGCGTGGCGTTCACCTGTAGTAAAATCTCCTGTCCGTGCCAGTCGACAATCACCTCATACTGCGGACCCATATAGGCGACGTGGCGGATAGTGCAGTGCTGGCTCGCCTCGCCGTGCTGGCTGAGCGTAATCGCCTCCGGACGCACGCCGACGGTGCCTTCGCCCTGGGTAGCAAAGTGCAGCGGACGCGGCAGACGATAGCCGTGGATTTCCACGACATCCTCGCTGAAGCGGGCCGGGAAGAGGTTGGCATCACCCATAAAACTCGCCATAAAGCGAGACGCCGGCTGGCGATAGAGATCCTGAGGCGAGCCAATCTGCATAATGTTGCCCTTGTTCATCACCAGCACGGTGTCGGAGACCGCAAACGCCTCGCTTTGATCGTGCGTCACGTACAGCGAGGTGATGTTGAACTGCTTTTGCAGCTCGCGGATTTTGTCCCGCATGCTGCGCCTGAGGTTCGCATCGAGGTTGCTCAGCGGTTCATCGAACAGCAACACTTTGGGTTTGAGGATCAGAGCGCGGGCCAGCGCTACGCGCTGCTGCTGGCCGCCAGAAATCTGATCCACGTAACGATCTTCAAACCCCTCAAGATCAACCATCGCCAGGGCTTCTTTGACCCGCGTTTTTATCTCTGCGCGCGAAACGCCCAGCATCTTCAGACCGTAGCCCACGTTCTCGCCCAGCGACATATGCGGGAAGAGCGCGTAGGACTGGAACACCATACAGATATCACGCTGCTGAATGGAGCGGTGGGTCACATCCTCACCATCGATGTAAATCTGCCCTTCGGTCGGTTTTTCCAGCCCGGCAACCAGGCGCAGCACGGTGGTTTTACCGCAGCCGGACGGGCCGAGCAGCGTTACCATTTGTCCCTGCGGGATCGCCAGGTTGATGTTTTCAATTACCGTGTTTGCGCCAAAGCGTTTGGTCACGTTGCGCAGTTCAACAAAATGTTTCTCAGTCATAGTGTTACGCCTGGTTTTTGGCTTTTGAACGGGAGATACGCGCCTCGCCGATCAGCCAGTCAAAGAGGAAAATGATCGCCAGCATGACCACAATCAGGATCGAGCCGTAGGCAATCGCCACGCCGTATTCGCCGTCTTCCACGCGGTTCAGAATGTAGGCCGTTGCCACGCGGGTGTCCGGCGTGACGAGGAACACAATGGCGCTGACAGTGGTGATGGCGCGCACAAAGCTGTAAATCAGTGCTGATAAAATGGCCGGACGCAGCAGTGGCAGCAGGATGTGGGTGATGGTGCGCAGGCTTCCGGCACGCAGGCTCAGCGAGGCCTCGTCCAGTGACTTGTCGATCTGCCCTAATCCCGCGATCCCGGCGCGAATGCCCACCGGCACGTTACGCATCACCATGGAGATAATCACGATGGCGGCGGTGCCCGTGAGGTACACCGGCGCGCTGTTAAAGGCCAGAATGTAGGACACGCCCGCCACGGTACCCGGTACGGCAAAGCAGAGCATGGTGGTGAACTCGATGGTCTTTTTACCCCGGAACTGCTGGCGCACCACAACCCAGGCAATCAGCAGTCCGAAGGCGGCGGTGATCGGCGCGGCAATCCCGGCGTAGAGCAGAGTATCGAGCAGCGAAGGCCACGCGCCGTCGCTCATCCCCTGGCCGAACAGCTTGATAAAGTTATCCAGCGTCAGGGTGTAATCCACGCCCCAGTTGACGGTAAAGCTGCCATAGAAAATGCTGCCGTAGAGCAGGGCATTAAAGGCGATCCACACCGCCAGCAGGGCGATCACGCTCCACACCAGCGTCACCGGCAGCGGCTGCACGTCGCCGCGGTACGATTTACCGGACACGGTGACGTAGGAGCGCTTGCCGATCCACATGTACTGGATGCAGAACACCAGCAGCGAGAACAGCAGCAGGAAGGCCCCAAGGGTACTCGCTGCCTGATAATCCAGCTGTGAGCCGGTAATGTAGAAGTAGATCTGCGTGGCCAGCACGTCGAAGTTCCCGCCCAGCACCAGCGGGTTACTGAAGTCGGCCAGCGACTGCACAATCACGATTAAGAACGCATTCGCCAGCGCCGGTTTCAGCAGCGGCACGAAGACGCCGTTAAAGGTCTGCCAGCGGCTGGCGCGCAGGGTGTACGAGGCCTCTTCCAGCGACGGGTGGATGGTTTTGATCGCGCCGTCGAGGATCATAAAGGCCATCGGCGTGAAGGCCAGCACCTGCGCCAGCCAGATGCCGGTGAAGCCGTACAGCCAGTTGGTATTGGTTAACCCAAACCAGTCCACCATCAGCTCCGTCATATAGCCAGAGCGTCCCATCATCAGCGTAACGCCCAACCCCACCACAAACGGCGGGGTCACGATGGGGAGAATCGAGAAGATACGTCCAATGATGGCGCTGCGTTTAGCGATGCGCGTGGTGTAGATCGCCAGCACCAGGCCAAAGAAGGTGCAGCCGACCCCGACGGCTATCGACAGCAGAATCGAATTGATGATGACCTGGATAATGTGCGCCTGCGACAGCACGTTCATAAAGGCCAGCGGGGCGAATTCACCTGCGTCGTTGGTGAACATCGGAATGAAAATGGCGATGCTCGGCCAGACGATAAAAATGCCGATCAGCGCCACGATGGTAATCAGCGAGCCGATGACAAAGCGATCGCCGCCCAGCCACTCCAGGCGGGTGAGGGCCAGCGTCATGATGGCGCCCAGGGCAACAAACAGCACGATGGTGGCATAGCCTAAACCGCGTCCTTCCACGGTGGCGCTGATGACCACGAACGCCATGCACAGCAGCGCCCAGACCGCGTCAAGGTAGTGGCGGCTGCGCTGCTCGCGCTTTGCTTCGTTAAACGGGCGCACCAGCAGCAGGCTCGGCATCAGATACCACAGCCAGCTGATGTTGTAATGGGACCAGCCGTAGGCGTCGAGGATCTCATCCCCGGTAGATTCCAGCAGGCCGTAATCAAGGCTCCAGCTCGGCAGCAGGGCAAAGGCCAGCCAGCCAACGAAAACCCAAAGGAAGACCGCATCCCGTTTTTTCACGGGATGAAGAGCGAGTGTCTGTGACATAGCAATTCCGGGTGTTAAGGAAATTGTAGGCCGGGTAAGCGTAGCGCCACCCGGCAATTACCGCGGTAGTGAGCTTATTTACCCATCTTCACGTCGCTGACCCATTTATTGATTAGCGCTTTACGCACGTCCGTGGAGCCGTATTTGTCCATGTCATAGCTGATGAGCTTCAAATCATCGAGCTTGAGCGAGTTCGGCGAAGTTTCCGCCGTGGTGTTGGTCAGGATTTGGTAGGACTTGCCCTTCTTCCACGCCAGCTCCTGCGCCTCTTTCGAGAGCACCCAGTCCACGAACAGCTTCGCGTTCTCTTCGTTGCGCGCGCCCTTCAGAATGCTCACGCCGCCAATTTCATACCCGGTGCCTTCGCACGGAGAGATCAGCTCCAGCGGCGCACCCTGCTCTTTTTCCAGCGAGTAGTCGTGCAGGAAGCCGATGCCGATGGCGGTTTCACCGCGCGCGGCGTTACGCGCCGGGGCAATACCGGATTTGGTGTACTGAGATACGTTGCCGTTCAGCTGTTTCAGGTAGTCGAAGGCCTGGTCTTCCCCCCACAGCTGGACGAAGGTCGCCAGCGCGGTATAGGCGGTGCCGGAGCTTTGCGGATCGGCGATCTGGATCTCGCCCTTGTATTCCGGTTTGGTCAGATCCTTCCAGCATTTGGGGACCGGCAGGTTTTTCTCTTTCAGGCGCTGGGTGTTGACGCCAAAACCTAAGATCCCGACGTAGACCGCTGAGGAGAGGTTGCCCTTCACCTTGGCCGGATCGCGGAATTTCTCCATGATCTGTTCCAGGTTTTTCGATTTATAGGGCTGGAGTAGCCCCATTTCACCGGCCTGGGACTGCGGATCGAGCGTGCCGCCGTACCAGACATCGGCCTGCGGGTTTTTCTTCTCGGCATCCACCTTCGCCAGCGTGCTGCCGGAGCCGTTGCGGATAAACGAGGTTTTAACATCGTACTTTTCACCGAACGCTTTGGTTTCGACTTCGCACATTTCGTTGGTGGCGCTGCAGTACACCACCAGACGGCCTTTGGCTTGTGCGGCACCGGTTAAAGTAGCCAGTGCGATCCCGGAAGCAATGAGGGTAGAGAGAAGCGTTGTTTTCATTATTCAGCCCTTTTTATGACGTTATGTGACTGCGAGAAGCGGTGATGCCTGCCATCAGCAAGGGCATCAGTAATAAACCCATCAGGACGGCGGCAATCGAGAGCAAACTGAACATCCCCGACCAGCCGTAGCGTTCAATCACCTGCGACAGCGGCCACCCGGCCAGCGATGCGCCCAGATAGGCAAATACGCCCAGAAAGCCGGTAATCGAGCCTGCCGCCTGTTTATGTCCACACTCAACGGCGGCAAGGCCAATGAGCATCTGCGGGCCGAAGACGAAAAATCCGACCGTAAAAAAGCACATCGCCAGCAGGGCGTAGTGGTGCACCGGTGCCAGCCACAGCGCGGCGACAGACACCATCAGCCCCAGCGTGAACAGCAAAATCATCGGTGCGCGCTGGCCGCTGAACAGCAGGTCTGATCCCCATCCAGCAAACAATGCGCCCAGTAACCCGCCCACTTCGAACAGCATCACCGTGGCGTTGGCGCTGAGCAGGTTCACGCCGTGGCTTTCTGCCAGCCATATGTTGCCCCAGTCGTTCAGAGCGATGCGGATGAGATACACCAGCACATACGACGCCCCGAGCAGCCAGATCATCGGGTTTTGCAGCATGGTGGTGCGCAACATCTGCCATAGCCCCATCGGCGGGCTTTGCTGCTGCTGGCGCAGCTCCAGCGGATCGCTCCGCCACTCCCCGACCGTGGGCAGACCCTCTTCCTGCGGTGTGCCCCGCAGCTGTGTGGTCAGCCACAGGCCGAGCACGATACTGATGATCCCCGGTGTCAGCATCGCCGCCTGCCAGCCCCATCGGTGGGCGGCAACGGCGCAAATCAACGGAATAATCGCGCCACCGATATTGATGGAGGTATTCCAGCAGCCCCACCAGAAGCCGCGCTCGTTACGCGAATACCAGTGGGTCAGCAGCCTGGCGCAGGGCGGCCAGCCCCAGCCCTGAAAGAAGCCGTTCAGCGTCCAGATAAACAGCAGCAGCGGGAAAGCATCGCTAAAGCTGAACAGCACGTTCAGCACGCCCGTTGCCAGCAGTCCGATGCCCATAAAGGCGCGCTGTCCGTGGCTGTCGTGCCAGAGCCCCGCGGCGAATTTGGACAGCCCGTAGCTGAGATAAAACAGCGAGCCGATAAGCCCGATATCGCCCTTACTGAGCCCCAAATCCAGCTGTAGCGCGGGTAAAACAGTGTTCAGACTTTTTCGCGTCAGGTAAAACGCGGCGTAGCCAATCACCATACAAAGGAGCAGCCTGGGGCGCAGCGCCCGGTAACGTTGTGAAACCTCTTCAGCAGACAGTGCGTGCATGGCGTTCTCCGTTTGAGATGACTGTAGGGAAGTGCGGCATAAATGGGATGAGACAAAGTCTGGAGTGACTAAGACTTTTTCCTGGTCAGCGCGGTGTTTGTTGCAAATTTGTGGGCAGGTTAACAATTACGCGCGTCCCGAGACGGGATTCCAGCGTCAGTTCGCCGCCGAGCGCCGAGACGCGTTCGCGCATGCCCTGAATGCCGAAGCCGGGCTGCTGCTGCGGGCTGATGCCGCTGCCGTTATCGTGCACCTCGAGGTAGAGCCGCGCGTGACGCTGGCAGAGCAAAATCGTGACTTCGCTGGCGTTGGCGTGTTTGCAGACGTTGTTGAGCAGCTCCTGGAGCAGGCGATACAGGGTAAAGACCAGCGTTTCGCTTTCCGGCGGCGTGGGAAGCCGGTAGTCAAAACGGCAGCGGATCCCGCGTTCAGCAAAGGCGAACTCGTTGACAAGGTGGTGCAGAGCCTCCTGGAGCGACAGCTCGTCCAGCACGGGTGGGCGGAGCTGGCGCAACAGCTGGCGCGTGGAGTGGTGAATACGCCGCGCGAGGTCGTTGATCTGTCCGGCGGCCTCAATGGCGAGCGGCGTATCGCTCGCCCGCTTCACCAGCTGAGACTGGATCTGGATAGCGGTGATGTTCTGGCCGATTTCGTCGTGAAGCTCGCGCGCCAGCTGCTTGCGGGTGTCCTCTTCGGAATGGATCAGTTTTTCCGCCAGCGCCCGTCTGGCCTGAAGTTCACTCTCAAGCCGATGGCGATAGCGTTCGAGGTTCATCGCCAGATGCTGCTGGCGGCTGATGGCGATCCCCAGGCCAATCCCCAGCAGCGACTGGGTAGAGAGAAAAATTTCCAGTTCGAGAAGGTCGCTAAACCCGACGCCCACCTGGCGGGCAATGGTGATCATCATACTGCCGAGCAGCCCGGAAAGGACACCGCCCTGCCAGCCAAATTTCCACGCCATCACCACGTTGGGCAGGAACACGACAATCAGCAGCAGCCGCTCCAGCGCCGGGGAGAGCACCATCTGCGTGCCAATGCCGATAATGAAAAACAGGCTGCACCAGATAATCAGCGAGGTGCGCAGCGGCGGATTGCTGGTGTCCAGCCCCAGCAGATGGTAACGATGCTGCTGCCGTAAAAATTCGAAGACCAGATAGACGAACGGCGTAAGCAGTACGCCGCCGGTAAAGGAGCCGAGCAAAAGCAGCGTGGCCGGGCTGTCCAGAAAGGGCGACAGGAGCAAGGTTTGCAGCAGGGCATTCACCGTCACCGCCGCAATCAGCGTCGACAGCCGCTGCCAGTAGAGCGGGAAGCGATGCCAGTACTGCTGCGCCAGCCAGGCGCTGACGATGCCGATAAGCGGCACGGCCAGCATCAGATAACGCGTGAGGAGCTGCTCACCGTGCAGCCACAGAATGGCGGCAAGGGGGGGGAGAATTAATGCAGGCCAGTAGCGGCGTGAAAGTAAAATCATCAGCGCCAGCCACACCCCCTGCGGCAGAAACAGCACCGCCTGCTGGCCGTTGTGGGTAAGGTAGAAGCTCAGCGTCCACAGCATCAGCCAGCCGGTTCCCCAGGCCAGCATAATGAACAGGGACAGGATCAGATGCCGGACAGCGCGCCGCATCAGTGGCCCGTGAGCAGTTGGTTATCAAGCGCGAAGTGCACCAGGTCGATGGTGCTGCTGCACTGAAGCTTGCCCAGCACGTTGGCGCGATGGACATGAACGGTTTTATGGCTCAGCGAAAGCGTATAGGCAATCTCCTTCACGCTTTCGCCTTTCACCAGCAGCTCAAACACTTCGCGCTCGCGCGGAGTGAGCGCCTCAAGCACTTTTGGCATCGGCTCGCCGCCGCGCAGCGCTTTTACCGCATCAGCACACAGGTAATGCCCGCCCATGCCGACGGCGCGCACGGCCTGCACCAGCTCCTCCGGGCCGCAGCGCTTGGTCAGATAGCCGCTGGCGCCCGCATCGAGGGCGCTCTGCACAAAGGCCGGGGTGTCGTAGATGCTCAGGATGATGGCGCGAAACGTCGGCCGCTGCTGGCGCAGGCGCTTGAGCAGGCTAAGACCGTTTTCGTCCGGCATCGCGACGTCCATCACCGCCACGTCGATATCGTTGCGCGACAGGGCGGGCCACGCCTCCGCCGCGCTGCTAAACTGGCCCTCAACGATCACATCTTCTTCCAGATTTAACAGCTGGGCGAAACCGGAACGCACTACCACGTGATCGTCCACCAGCACCACTTTAATCATCTCGACACCTTTTGCTCATTCGTTGACCTATGATGCCCGTTGCCGGCGGGCTGGCAATCCTGCGGCTGCGGTTATGTAACCGATGTAACAAAATTGCAATAAAGCCACAGCCCACTTTTTAACTATCCTTTGCCGGTTTTTTTCTAAAAACGATTCGGAATGAGCGATGCCTTTTTATTCCTTTATCAAAATTCCCGCGCCGGAAATACTGCCCTCATAACAACAAGGGGAGCAGGCACTATGGCAATTTCATCGCGAATCACATTACTCGGCGCACTGGCGCTGTGGGCTTTTCAGGCGCAGGCGGTGGACGTCACCGTCGCGTATCAGACTTCCGCTGAGCCGGCGAAAGTCGCGCAGGCGGATAACACCTTTGCCAAAGCGAGCGGGGCGAATGTCGACTGGCGCAAGTTCGACAGCGGCGCGGCGATTGTGCGGGCGTTAGCCTCGGGCGACGTGCAGATTGGCAACCTGGGCTCCAGCCCGCTGGCGGTGGCCGCCAGCCAGCAGGTGCCGATTGAAGTCTTCCTGCTGGCGTCGCAGCTCGGAAATTCCGAAGCGCTGGTGGTGAAGAAAAGCATCACGAAACCCGAAGATTTGATCGGCAAACGCATCGCGGTGCCGTTTATCTCCACCACGCATTACAGCCTGCTGGCAGCGCTGAAACACTGGGGCATTAAGCCGGGCCAGGTGCAGATCATTAACCTGCAACCTCCGGCGATTATTGCCGCCTGGCAGCGTGGCGACATCGACGGAGCATACGTCTGGGCGCCCGCCGTCAACGAGCTGGAAAAAGAGGGCACCGTGCTGACCGACTCCGAAAAAGTGGGGCAGTGGGGCGCGCCAACCCTTGACGTCTGGGTCGTACGTAAGGACTTTGCCGAGAAACACCCTGAAGTGGTGAAAGCCTTCGCCAAAAGCGCCATCGACGCACAGCAGCCATACATCAGCAACCCGGATGAATGGCTGAAACAGCCCGCCAACCTGGAGAAACTCTCACGTCTGAGCGGCGTGCCGGAAGCTGACGTGCCGGGGCTGGTAAAAGGCAACACCTATCTGACACCTGCGCAGCAGATCCAGCAGCTGAACGGGCCGGTGAGCAAAGCGATTGTCGACACTGCGACGTTCCTGAAAGAGCAGGGCAAAGTGCCTGCGGTGGCGACGGATTACAGCCAGTTCGTGACCGATCGCTTTGTGAAATAAGGGGGCTGCAATGCTGAACATTACAAACCTGTCTGCCGATTACGGCGGCAAACCCGCCCTGGAAGAGATCAACCTGACGCTGGACAGAGGTGAACTGCTGGTGGTGCTGGGGCCGTCCGGCTGCGGGAAAACGACGCTGCTGAACCTGATCGCCGGGTTTGTACCGTATCAGCACGGCACGATCCAGCTGGAAGGAAAACGGGTAACGGGGCCGGGCGCAGAGCGCGGCGTGGTCTTTCAGAATGAAGGATTACTCCCGTGGCGAAACGTTCAGGAAAACGTTGCGTTTGGTCTGCAACTGGCCGGTGTAGCGCGTGAACAGCGCCTGAGTACGGCGCGCGATATGCTGAAAAAGGTCGGGCTGGAGGGGGCTGAAAAACGCTTTATCTGGCAGCTTTCAGGCGGGCAGCGTCAGCGCGTCGGGATCGCCCGTGCGCTGGCGGCTAACCCACAGCTGCTGTTGCTGGACGAACCTTTCGGGGCGCTGGATGCCTTCACCCGCGAGCAGATGCAAACCCTGCTGCTGCGCCTGTGGCACGAGACGGGCAAGCAGGTGCTGTTAATTACCCACGATATCGAAGAGGCGGTGTTTATGGCGACCGAGCTGGTGCTGCTCTCACCGGGGCCGGGACGCGTGCTGGAGCGCCTGCCGCTTGAGTTTGCCCGCCGCTATGTGGCGGGAGAGCCGGTACGCAGCATCAAATCCGATCCGCTGTTTATTGAACAGCGTGAATACGTCTTAAGCCGCGTGTTTGAGCAACGGGAGGCGTTCTCATGAGCATTGTTTTCAGTGAAAAAACGCGGCGGACGCGGCTTGCCTTACGCTGGCCGTTCTCTCGCCAGCTCACCTTAAGCCTCAGCACGCTGGTGGTGCTGCTGGCGGTATGGTGGGCGGTTGCCGCGCAGCAGTGGGTCAGCCCGCTGTTTCTGCCCCCGCCAGGCCAGGTTCTGGAAAAACTGATTACCATCGCCGGGCCGCAGGGCTTTATGGATGCCACGCTCTGGCAGCATTTAGGCGCCAGTCTGATGCGTATTCTGGTGGCGCTGCTGGCGGCGGTCATTATTGGCGTTCCGGTGGGGATCGCGATGGGACTGAGCCCGACGGTACGCGGCATTCTCGACCCGCTGATAGAGCTTTACCGTCCCGTCCCGCCGCTGGCTTACCTGCCCCTGATGGTGATCTGGTTTGGCATCGGCGAGACGTCAAAGATCTTACTGATATACCTGGCGATATTTGCGCCGGTAGCCATGTCGGCCCTGGCTGGCGTAAAAAGTGCGCAGCAGGTACGCATACGTGCGGCGCAGTCGCTCGGCGCCAGCCGCGCGCAGATACTGCTGTTCGTCATTTTACCAGGCGCGCTGCCGGAGATACTGACCGGGCTGCGCATCGGCCTTGGGGTGGGCTGGTCTACGCTGGTGGCGGCAGAGCTGATAGCCGCCACGCGCGGCCTTGGGTTTATGGTGCAGTCGGCGGGAGAGTTCCTGGCGACTGATGTGGTACTGGCAGGGATCGCGGTGATCGCCGCGATTGCCTTTGGATTAGAACTGGGACTGCGCGCGCTACAGCGTCGCCTGACGCCCTGGCATGGAGAAATACAATGAGTGAACGACTGACCATTACCCCGCTGGGGCCATATATTGGCGCGCAGGTGTCGGGCCTGGACGTAACCCGTCCGCTGAGCGATAACCAGTTTGAGCAGCTGTACCACGCGGTGCTGCGTCATCAGGTGGTGTTCCTGCGCGAACAGGCCATTACCCCACAGCAGCAGCGCGCGCTGGCCCTGCGTTTTGGCGACCTGCATATCCACCCGGTCTACCCGCATGCGGAAGGGGTGGAGGAAATTATCGTGCTGGACACCCATAACGATAACCCGCCCGATAATGACAACTGGCACACGGACGTTACCTTTATCGGCACACCGCCAGCCGGGGCGATTCTGGCAGCAAAACAGCTGCCGGAGACGGGTGGGGATACGCTGTGGGCCAGCGGGATTGCCGCGTTTGAGGCGCTCTCCGCGCCGCTCCAGACTCTGCTGAGCGGCCTGCGGGCGGAGCATGACTTCAAAAAATCGTTCCCGGAGTACAAGTACCGCAAAAGCGAAGAGGAGCACCAGCGCTGGCTGGATGCGGTCGCAAAACATCCCCCGCTGCTGCACCCGGTGGTGCGTACCCATCCGGTGACCGGAAAGCAGGCGCTGTTTGTGAATGAAGGGTTTACCACGCGTATCGTGGACGTAGCGGAAAAAGAGAGTGAGGCGCTGCTCGGCTTCCTGTTCGCACACATCACCAAACCGGAGTTCCAGGTGCGCTGGCGCTGGCAGGAGAACGATCTGGCGATCTGGGATAACCGCGTCACGCAGCATTACGCCAATGCGGATTACCTGCCGCAGCGAAGGATTATGCAGCGGGCGACGATCCTGGGGGATAAACCGTTTTACCGTGCGCCTTGATTGCCGGGTGGCGGCGTTGCCTTACCCGGCCTACGTTTAATTGTAGGCCCGGTAAGCGCAGCGCCACCGGGCAACGGAGCTAAAGGTGTGCTTCTATATACCGCTGATAGCGGTTTGCCTTCAGATAACACAGATCCACCAGCACCAGCCCGTCGATACAGTTATTGAACGCCGGATCGCTGCCGAAATCGATAAACTGCACGCCGCCGGGTTCGCATAGCTCGGAATACTGTTTGTAGAGCGGCGGGATGCCGCAACCCAGGTTGCCGAGCAGGGATTTCAGCTTTGTCAGGTCATCCACGTAATCCACTCCGCCAAACTGTGCCAGCACGTCCGGAAGTGAGGCCGGGTAGGGTTGACGCGAGGCGGCTAAGGGATGGCTGGCCGGAAACCAGAGACGATAAAACGCCACCAGCAGATCCCGTGCGGCAGGCGGTAAGCCGCCGGAGATGGACACCGGACCAAACAGGTAACGGTAATGGGGATAGCGTGCCAGATAGGCGCCAATGCCTGACCACAGATAGTCCAGACCGCGACGCCCCCAGTAGCGCGGCTGTATAAAGCTGCGCCCCAGCTCAATACCGTGCTCAAGTATGTCCTGCATTTTTTCGTCGTAGTGGAACAGGCTGTAGCTGTACAACCCCTCGACGCCGCGCTTTTCCACCTGCATGGCCGTTGGCATAAAGCGGTACGCGCCGACAATCTCCAGGTCATCGTCATCCCACAGAATAAGGTGCAGATAGTCATCATCGTAGCTGTCGGTATCCCGGCGCTTCCCGCTGCCTTCCTCCACGGCACGAAAGGCAATCTCGCGCAGCCGCCCCAGCTCGCGCAGCAGAGGCGCCTCTTCCTGCCCGTTGCGCTGCCAAAGATAGATGGCCTTACCATCGCTGGTTTTGCCCAGACACTCGGCCTGCGCCAGTTCGCGCTTGAGCGTCGCCCTGTCTTCCGGGCGGGCAATGGCGCACTGGGTTTTAAAGACGCCAGGCAATCCCTTGCCAAGACGTATCACGTGCTGACGACACTGCTCGGCCATCTCACGCGATGAAAGGGTAGAACTAAACCGCTCATTCCAGGCAATCTGCTGGCCGATTTTGATCGGCAGCTGACTGTGACGGCGGCGAAACATCTGTTGCATCAGCAGCAGCATGGATACCGTTGGCGAGACCAGCGTGCTGGCATAAAACAGCAGGCTGTTGTGCGCCTGGATATGTACCGGAAGTAGCGGCACCCGTAATTTGCCGGCCAGCTTGATAAAGCCCGGATGCCATTTTTTATCGCGGATGCCTTTGCGCGTTGGGCGGGAAACTTCACCCGCCGGAAAGAAGATCAGCACGCCGGCGTTTTGCAGGTGCTGCTCCATCTGTATCAGCGAGGCTTTTGCGGTTCTGCCGCCCATATTATCTACGGGAATAAACAATGAACTGAGGGGCTCAAGGTGGGACAGCATCCTGTTGGTAACAACCCTCACGTCGCGTCGCACGCGGGAAACGGCATACAGCAGCGCCAGCCCATCCAGGGTGCCGGTGGGGTGGTTCGCTATCACAATGAGTGGGCCGTGTTCGGGGATTTGTTCGAGGTCGCGGGCGGAAACGGAGCAGTGAATATCAAGGTGTTCCAGAACCTGCTCCACCATATCCAGCCCTTTCAGGTGACGGTGGCTGGCGGCAAACTGCTGAAATTCGTCTTCGTGAAGCAGTCTTTTTAACAGACTTTTTTGCCAGGGTGCGGGCCTCGCCTGAGGCCAAAGGTCATCAAGAACGCTGTCGAGACTAAACATTGATCACTCCTCCTGCCGTCTTGCCCAGACAGTAGAAGGAGGAGATGTCGTTTGTATTGCAGTTTGGTGAAGATTAGTGCAGAGAGCAGGCCGGGTAAGGCGAAGTCGTTACCCGGCGCTAAAGCGGATTAACGCAGAATTTTCTTCTCAGCCAGATCCAGCGCGAAATAGCTGAAGATCAGATCCGCGCCCGCGCGTTTGATCGCCCCCAGGCTTTCGAGGATCACTTTCTCTTCGTCGATGGCACCCGCCTGCGCGGCGAATTTGATCATCGCGTACTCGCCGCTCACCTGGTAGGCGCCCAGCGGCAGTTCGGTGCGTTCGCGAATGTCGCGCAGGATATCCAGGTATGCGCCAGCAGGTTTCACCATCAGGCAGTCAGCGCCCTGGGCTTCATCCAGCAGAGACTCACGAATCGCTTCGCGGCGGTTCAGCGGGTTCATCTGATAGGTTTTACGATCGCCTTTCAGCGCCGTGCCGGCTGCTTCACGGAACGGGCCGTAGAAAGAGGAGGCAAATTTGGTGGAATAGGACATGATGGCGGTGTCGGTGAAGCCCGCAGCGTCCAGCGCCTGACGGATCGCCTGTACCTGCCCATCCATTGCCGCAGAAGGCGCAATGAAATCCGCACCCGCAGCGGCGGCAACTACCGCCTGCTTGCCCAGATTCAGCAGGGTCGCATCGTTGTCCACGCCGTGATCGCACAGCACACCACAGTGGCCATGAGAGGTGTATTCGCAGAAGCAGGTATCGGACATGACGATCATCTCCGGCACACTCTCTTTGCAGATGCGCGACATACGTGCGACGAGGCCGTCTTCTTTCCAGGCATCGCTGCCGGTCGCGTCAGTGTGGTGGGAGATACCGAACGTCATTACCGAGCGGATGCCCGCATTCGCAATGCGTTCGATCTCGCGGGCCAGATGCTTTTCAGGAATGCGCATCACGCCCGGCATCGCGTCGATGGCTTTGTAGTCATCGATCTCTTCTTCAACAAAAATCGGCAACACCAGATCGTTTAAGGTCAGTGTTGTCTCTTCAAACATGGCGCGCAGTGCGGGAGACTTGCGCAGGCGACGGGGACGTGCAATTAAATCGGTCATGGTATGCCTGATGTTTGTGGAACAAAGAGGTATAGTGTACCTGAAAGCAGGGAGCGGTGTTTTACTAAAGTTGTCTTTTAGATTTTCGAAATCGACTAATATTCGCTGTATGTATTTTGTCTATATTATAAAACTTATTCTGGTGTTCAGCGTGGTGTTTAATATTGGTGAGGTTTCTATATTGGTTCGGGATTATAAATATAAATGATTTATTGCTTTTTATTATATGTGCCGAAGCAACTAAAGTGGTTTGCAATCACTTGAATTTATAATATTTATTCATAATGATTGATATTTCCATGGGTTTATAAGCTTATTTGTCTGAATACGGACTTAATGGAATCATTCATTGAACCTTTTCGAAGTGAAACTGCATAATTCCTTCCGCAATTTAATGTTGCTAAATGATTTGATGGACAAACTTGCTTACGTCCCTGAGGAGGGATGACCCAATGCAAACATGGAAAAAGAAACTGGTTGTATCACAACTTGCATTAGCCTGCACACTGGCTATCGCTTCTCAGGCCAATGCGAAAGATATATCCGGCACAACATATAATACTTTTGGCTATGACAATACCGCGTCCACGCCCTGGTATTATGGTTATGCTGACTGGGATTATTCAGATGCCACACATGATGGTGACATTTATCCAGTCATCAATAAATCAACCGTAAACGGAGTTATTTCGACATACTATCTGGATGATGGTGTCAATGGCCGTGCGAACGCGTTGAGTATTTCTAACAGCACCATTAACGGCATGATCACGTCAGAGTGTATGACCACGACGTGTGCAGATGGCGTGGATACTGACGGTACCACTCATACCCAGTATGATCGTTTTAGCCTGACTGTTGATAACTCCACCATCAACGATACCTACGAGCATTACGCCTACGATGTCGTCAATGGTGAAACCACTGAAACGCATTATCTGGACACCTATGGTCTGGGTAACGCGATCACGCTGGACGTTGAATCTGACATCGTTATTCAGAACAACTCCCATATCGCGGGCATCACGCTGACGCAGGGTTATCAGGAGCTGGATAACACGCCATACGACGGTGTTGAAGGCGTTGCTAACAGCAGCAATATCTTTACCGATACGCTGGTGGTGAAAGATTCTGTGCTGACCTCTGGTGCGTACAGCGATCTGGGTACCAGTGGCTTCTACGGTCAAACGGCGAAGCCGAGCGACTACGGTGAAACCAACGCCACGGCTGCGGATGATGCGGCGCTGATCGTTGTTGCTGGCGCGTCTGATAACGCTATGCAGACCACCGCTACCTTCGATCACTCTACCATTACCGGCGACATCCTTTTCGCCAGCACCTTTGATAACAACTTCTACGAGAATGGCGATCCGGCAACGGATACCACCGATGACGGCGTCTATAACCCAACTACCAACGGCTGGGATGATACCGACAAGCTGGATGTCACGCTGACCAACGGCAGTAAATGGGTGGGTGCCGCGCAGTCCAGCGTTGAAGCCATCGGCACGGCGCAGATGTATGGTGAAGGCTACAGCGATGTAGACTGGCACACGCTTTCTCCAAACAGCATCTGGCCTGATTCTACCTTTGACAGCAACGGTCATGTTGCAGGTGAAGAAGTTTATCAGAGCGGCCTGTTCAACGTGGCGCTGGATAACGGTTCCGAGTGGGATACCCGTAAGATCTCCAACATCGACGCGCTGACGGTGAACAACCAGTCTCAGGTCAATGTTGAAAACTCCGGCCTGCTGGCAGATTCCATCACCCTGACCAATGCGTCTAGCCTGAATATTGGCGACAGCGGTGGTGTGGCTACCGACAGCCTGTATCTGGATAGCTATAGCCGTGCTGCACTCACTGAAGAGACAGCTGAGCTGTATGCCAACACCATTACCGTGGACAACGGTGCAGAGCTGGCGCTGGGTCTGGGTCAGGTTGATACGCACAATATGGTGCTGACCGATGGCGGTGTGCTTAACGTTGCCAGCCGTGATTATGTGCTGAACAGCGACCTGAACAACGCACGCTATATCACCAACGATCGCTCTAAAGCGGACTACGACTATGGTGTTGTCGCGCTGAACTCTGACGGCCATCTGGCGGTGAACGGTGACGTTGCCGGTAACTATAAAGTGCGCATCGACGATGCGACCGGCGCAGGCTCCGTAGCTGACTACGAAAACAAAGAGATCGTTCGCGTCTATGACAATAACGCGGATACCGCAGCCAGCTTTACTGCCGCAAACAAAGCCGATTTAGGTGCTTATACCTATCAGGCGCAGCAGAAGGGCGACACCGTTGTTCTCCAGCAGGAAGAGCTGACTGACTACGCCAACATGGCGCTGAGCATTCCTTCTGCTAATACCAACATCTGGAATCTGCAACAGGATACCGTGGGTACCCGTCTGACCAACAGCCGTCATGGCCTGGCAGATAACGGCGGCGCATGGGTGAGCTATTTCGGCGGCAACTTTGACGCGGATAATGGCACCGTTAGCTACGATCAGGACGTAAGCGGCATTATGGTAGGTCTGGATACTCAGATCGACGGTAATAACGCGAAGTGGATTGTCGGTGGTGCGGCTGGTTTCGCGAAGGGTGATATCAGCGATCGTACTGGTCAGGTCGATCAGGACAGCCAGACTGCGATGATCTACGCGTCGGCGAAGTTCATGAACGACATCTTCCTCGACAGCTCCCTGAGCTACACCCGCTTCAACAACGACCTCTCTGCTACCATGAGCAACGGTCAGTATGTTGACGGTAATACCACGACTGACGCCGTTGGTTTCGGGATGAAACTGGGCTATGACTGGAAACCAAACCTGTCTGGCTACGTCACGCCTTACGCGGCGATCTCTGGCCTGTTCCAGTCCGGTGATGACTACCAGCTAAGCAACGACATGCGTATCGATGGTCAGTCTTACGACAGTATGCGTTATGAACTCGGCGTGGATGCAGGTTATACCTTCAACTACGGCGGCGAGCAGGCATTAACGCCTTACTTCAAACTGGCTTACGTGTATGACGATGCCGACAACAATGCTGATATCAACAATGACAGCATTGATAACGGCGTGGAAGGCTCTGCGGTTCGCGTGGGACTGGGCACTCAGTTCAGCTTCACGAAAAACTTCAGTGCTTACACTGATGCGACTTATCTGGGCGGCGGCGACGTTGACCAGAACTGGGGAGCAAACCTGGGTGTGAAATATACCTGGTAAGAGAAAAGCGCGGGGGATTTTTCCCCCGCTTTTTTATGTGCTTTAAAAATAATAAAGAACCGACAGATACAGATGACTTGAGGTATGCATGAACGTTAATGCGAAACCACTTTCTGAATTAAGCCGGCTCATAAAGTGTCTGGAAGTCGCCGGTACCCCATTTAAGATCGAACCACAACAATTAATAACGACCGGCAATAATGATAATGAACCATTGACCGTTGTCATACAATCCGGCCTGACGGCCGTCCACCGTAAATCAGACGAATTACTTATGGGTATTGCGCGGGCACCGTATATCCACGGTTTAAGCGCATGGATAAATGAAAACTATCTTGAATATTCTCTGATGGCACAAACGCCTTGTACCGGATTTTATTTACCGGCATCTGACGCGTACCAGCTTATTCAGGACGCGCAACTTTGGCAAGAGGCTTTCTGCTGGCTGTCATGGCTTAACCATTTATTGGGAAAACGTGACATGCAGTTGGTCGGAAATAATTCCTATAGCCAAATCCGGGCGATGCTGATCAATATGGCCGAGTGGGATGACACGCTACGTTCAAAAATTGGTGTTATGAATCATATTCAGCGTAGCACTCGTATTTCTCGTTCGGTCGTTGCTGAGGTTCTGGCGGCGCTGCGACAGGGGAACTACATCAATATGAGCCGGGGCAAACTGATCAGTATCAACCGTTTGCCCACGGACTATTGAGATCAGTTAGAGGCCGTAAGCACCTGCGCTTTATTGGCGCTCAGCTCGGCCACAAGGTTATTTATGCCATCACTCATATTCACGAAGCGTGTATTTGGCGACCGGGTGACCACCACAAAAGCGCCTACGTTTGATTGCGGAATCATCGCCATGTAGGTGATGAATCCGCCACCTCCACCGGTTTTTTGAATAATCCCAGGTCGGCCATCTTTTGGCGCCATATACACCCAGCCCATGCCGAGGGCATCGGCTTTACCTGGAACATCCATGCCAATGACGCGTCGTAGCTGAGCACGCTGGTAGATGAGCGTCTGCATTCGGTCGGCCTGATTGCTACGCGCGTAAAAATCCGATGAGAGGAACTGTTGCATCCAGCGCATCATGTCGCCAGGCGTAGAGTAAACGCCACCGCTGCCAATGGCGGCCAGCGTGTTATTGCACGGGCTGGCCCCTTTTTCCGCCACCATCAGACGCTTGCACTGGTCCGGGGAAGGGGTGTAAGTGGTATCTTTCATCCCGAGCGGACGCGTGATCTGCTCTTCAAACAGTTGAGGGTAAGGCTTACCCGACGCCGTCGCTAAAGCGTCGGCCAGCAGATCAAACGCCAGGTTAGAATAGCCGGCCTGCGAGCCCGGGGCCGATTTCAGGGTTGCTGTGCTCAGGTAGTTCCAGCGTTGCTCGCGGGTTGGCCAGACAAAGACAGGGCGATGCGCAGCGCCACCGGGCTGTTCTCGCGGCAGGGCGCTGGTATGGGTCGCCAGATTCACCAGTCTGATCGGCGTTCCCTGATATGTCGGAACGCGAGCGCCGGGCGGTGCATATTTGCTGAGCGGATCGTCGAGTTTCACCACGCCCTGATCGAGCAGTTTCACCAGCATTTCGCTGGTCATCAGCTTGGTTATCGATGCGACACGGATAACGGAATCCAGCTGCGGACGAACGTTATTTCCCGGTCGTGTTTCACCGAAGCTGCGAAACACCCGCTGGTTACCGTCGATCACGACCAGCGCCATTCCCGTCGCACCGCTGCCGTAATAAATAAGGTTCGCGTAGCGATCGGCAATGTCAGAGGCCAGAACCGGGGCCGTCAGAGGCTGTGCTGCCTGGGCGGTGGACAGGCTCACCGCACACAGCGCGGCGATAGAGAGCAGACAACGTTTCAACGAAAAGCATCCATCAAGTGAATAAGGAAAGTTACGGGTAGTTATACTACTAATCGGCGTCGGGCAATGGCCCGATTTGCATAACGATAGCGAGAAAAACGTAACCGTGGGTAAATTTGAACAATTTACTTGCGGCGTGGCTCCCATTTTGTGACATCGACCGTATGATAGACGCTACGATCGCTGTTGCGAATGAAACGCACCGAAACAATTCCTGAAAACTGTGAAGCGAACTAATAATTCACCCGCAGGTCTCACTTTTTTGCCTGAGCCGGGAGGCTGGCACAGGCAAGGTTTCGTGTGGCGATATGTTGAACACAGCAACAGCCATAACAACAAGAAGGAAGCACAATGTTTAAGTCTTTTTTCCCAAAGCCGGGGCCCTTTTTCCTGTCGGCATTTATTTGGGCACTGCTGGCTGTCATTTTCTGGCAGGCCGGTGGCGGCGCGTGGCTGACCCGTCTTACGGGGGCTACGGGCGACATTCCCATTAGCGCAGCGCGCTTCTGGTCCATGAGCTATCTGCTTTTCTACGCTTATTACGTGCTCTGCGTAGGGCTTTTTGCCATGTTCTGGTTCGTCTATTCTCCTCACCGCTGGCAATACTGGTCGATTCTCGGCACGTCGTTAATCATCTTTGTCACCTGGTTCCTGGTGGAAGTGGGCGTAGCGGTCAACGCCTGGTATGCGCCGTTTTACGATCTGATCCAGACGGCGCTGAGTTCGCCGCATAAAGTGACCATTAACCAGTTCTACCATGAGGTGGGGATCTTCCTCGGCATCGCCCTTATCGCCGTGGTGATTGGCGTGATGAATAACTTTTTCGTCAGCCACTATGTGTTCCGCTGGCGTACCGCGATGAACGAACACTATATGGCACACTGGCAGCACCTGCGGCATATCGAAGGTGCCGCACAGCGTGTGCAGGAAGACACCATGCGTTTTGCCTCTACTCTGGAAGATATGGGCGTGAGCTTTATCAACGCCATCATGACGCTGATCGCCTTCCTGCCGGTGCTGGTGACGCTCTCGTCGCACGTTCCGGAGCTGCCGATTGTCGGCCATCTGCCATACGGCCTGGTGATTGCTGCGATTGTCTGGTCGCTGATGGGAACGGGGCTGCTGGCGGTGGTGGGGATCAAGCTGCCGGGGCTGGAGTTTAAAAACCAGCGCGTGGAAGCGGCCTACCGTAAAGAACTGGTGTATGGCGAAGACGATGCCAACCGTGCGTCACCGCCTACCGTGCGTGAGCTGTTTGGCGCCGTACGTCGTAACTATTTCCGCCTCTATTTCCATTACATGTATTTCAATATCGCGCGCATTCTTTATCTTCAGGTTGATAACGTTTTCGGGTTGTTCCTGCTGTTCCCGTCCATCGTTGCGGGTACGATTACGCTCGGTCTGATGACCCAAATCACCAACGTCTTTGGTCAGGTTCGCGGTTCGTTCCAGTATCTGATCAGCTCCTGGACTACGCTGGTGGAACTGATGTCCATCTACAAACGTTTACGCAGTTTCGAGCGTGAGCTGGACGATAAGGACGTGCAGGAAGTCACCCATACATTAGGTTAAAAAGGAATTGCTATGCCATTTGCCGTACCACGTGCATTACCGCTGACGTTACTCGCCGCTTTCGTGCTGGCGGGCTGTGCCGAAAAAGGGGCTGCCCCGCTCAAAGAAGGGGAGAAGCCCGTTAATGTGGCGAGCGTGGTGCGGCAAAAAATGCCCGCCAGCGTGAAGGATCGCAGTGAGTGGGCTGATGCGCTGGCCGCGACCTTCAAAAGTCAGAAGATCGCGCCTACCGAGGAGAATATCTGCTCGGTGCTCGCGGTGGCGCAGCAGGAATCGATGTATCAGTCAGATCCTGTAGTGCCTGGCCTGAACAAAATCGCCTGGAAGGAGATCGACCGCCGGGCCGAATCGATGCATATCCCGGTTTTCCTGGTGCATACCGCCCTTAAAATCACCTCGCCAAACGGTAAAAGCTACAGCGAACGGCTGGATACGGTGAAAACCGAGAAACAGCTTAGCGCCATTTTCGATGATTTCATCAATATGGTGCCGATGGGGCAGAAGCTGTTTGGCTCGCTAAATCCGGTGCATACCGGCGGTCCGATGCAGGTCAGTATCGCATTTGCGGAAAAGCATACCGACGGCTATCCGTGGGATATCGACGGTACGGTACGTCAGGAGGTCTTCTCCCTGCGCGGTGGGCTGTGGTTTGGGACGTATCACCTGCTGAATTATCCGGCCAACTACGATAAACCGCTGTATCGCTTTGCCGACTTTAACGCGGGCTGGTATGCCAGCCGAAATGCAGCCTTCCAGAATGCGGTAAGCCGCGCCAGCGGTGTGAAGCTCGCTTTGGACGGCGATCTCATTGCTTACGGCAGCAGTGAGGCCGGGACCACCGAACGTGCGGTGCGAAAACTCTCGACGAAGCTGGAGATGAGCAACAGCGACATTCGCCGACAGCTGGAGAAGGGCGACAGCCTGGCGTTTGAGAAAACGGATCTGTATAAGCAGGTCTTTGCGCTGGCCGAGAAGAAAAGTGGAAAGGCTTTACCCAGAGCCATTCTGCCAGGCATTCAGCTGGAAAGCCCGAAGATCACGCGTAACCTGACGACCGCCTGGTTCGCGAAACGCGTTGACGATCGTCGGGCACGCTGTATGGGACTGTAATCAGTGGCGGTTGCGCCAGCGCAGGACAAGGGCAATCACGCCCAGAACCATGCTGCCCGCGAGGAAGGGAATGAGTCCAAATACGGTGCTCACGCCTAAACCGATTTCAACGCGCGGGCGGCCTGTATCCTGCACCTGCATCAGATGCTCATACACGCCAGGGGCATGCACCAGCATATTCAGCAGTTGGGTTCCTGCCCAGAAACAAAACAGAACAAACAGGGCATAGGCAATATTCCCCGCCGTGGAGGTTTTTGGTTGTTTTCCGCCAAAAATCGGTTTCGACAATGTAAAGTCTGCCATAAGACCTCCCGATAATATCACTCTGTTTTAATACGCGTCGTACAGGGTGAGTGTGACAGGTCATAGCATTTGTCAATATCAGAATCGTGGGAAATTCGGCTCAGGATTTCTCCTGGATTGTCGATTTCTGCATCACGTCACAAATTGATAACATAAGTGAAACTGCGCTGCATTTCAGAATTTACGTATCCGCCACAGACGCCATTATCAAACTGTGAGAGGATAGTTTTTTTTCTGCCGGAGTTGTCATGAAGCTCACTTCCAAATTACGCCGTGACTGGCATTACTACGCCTTTGCGATCGGGCTGATCTTTATTCTCAACGGTGTTGTCGGGCTGCTGGGATTTGAAGCGAAAGGCTGGCAAACCTATGCGGTTGGGCTGGTAACCTGGGTAATCAGTTTCTGGCTGGCGGGATTTATTATCCGCCGTCGTCCCGATGAGACGACGACGGCAGAGAAAGCTGACTAAGCGTTAGTTAACGGAACTTTTCAGGGCGCTGTCAGCGGCGTGGCGCTCCAGTGCCAGTTCAATCAGGCGGGTGATCAGTTCCGGATAGCTTATCCCGCTGGCCTGCCACAGCTTCGGGTACATGCTGATATTGGTAAAGCCCGGCAGAGTGTTGATTTCGTTAATCACCACCTCGTTATCCGGCGTCAGAAACACGTCGACGCGCGCCATCCCACAGCATCCCAGCGCCTGATAGGCTTCAACGGCGATCGCCCGGATCTTGTCGTTAACGTCGGGATCGAGCGCGGCGGGAACCACAACCTGGGCACCTTTATCGTCAATATATTTGGTGTCATAGGAATAGAAGTCACTGTTCAGTACCACTTCACCACAGGTACTCGCCTGCGGGAAGTCGTTGCCCAGTACGGCGCACTCAATTTCACGACCGTTAATTCCCTGCTCAACCACCACCTTATGGTCAAACTCAAAGGCCAGACGAACGGCATCGTTAAACTGCGCTTCGCTGGTGACTTTGCTGACGCCGACGGACGAGCCCTGATTCGCCGGTTTCACAAACAGCGGCAGGCCGAGTTGCGCCTGGATCTGCGCGAAGCTGTGTTTATCGCGGTTGGCGCGAGTGAGCGTCACGAACGGCGCAATATTCAGACCGGCGTCGCGCAGGAGACGTTTTGTGACGTCTTTATCCATGCAGGCGGCAGAGCCCAGCACATCGGAACCGACAAACGGCAGGTTCGCCATCCGCAACATGCCTTGCAGGGAGCCGTCTTCGCCCAGCGTGCCGTGAACGATAGGGAACACTACGTCAATCTGTGCCAGCGCCTGCGCGTTCCCGGCATCGATAAGCTGTCCCTGTTCCACGCCTGGAACCGTTGCGACGCTGACATCAGAAGGATTAAGGGCAATGTGCGCCGGATCGTCAGCGTGTAACAGATACTGGCTGGCATCGTTAACATGCCACTGGCCCTGTTTATCAATGCCCAGCAGCACCACGTCAAAACGGCTTTTATCAATCGCATCAACGATATTTTTAGCCGATTGCAATGACACCTCGTGCTCTGCCGATTTTCCCCCAAAGACAATACCTACGCGCTGCTTTGCCATCTCACTCTCTTCCAGTCTGACGAAAAGCCCATAACATACCACGATGCCCGGCGGGTTTCGCGGCCTTCTGCCATAATGTTTTGGGGATGCTGAAGGGGGGCGCGTGAAAGGAAAAGGTCTGCTTATTCTTATTGTTATTGCCGGGATCGGCACGGTGGGCTACCGCTGGTTGCCGCCGTATTACAATCCTTTCGTGCCGCTTACGCTTGACGATCCGCCCGGAAAAATAACTCAGTTTAAACTTCGACGTTTAACACCGAAGGCATGCGAAAGCCTGTTAGCGCAGGCGAATCAACGCCAGCTTATCCGTACCCAGGCTGTCGCTGACAGCGCCGGTGAGTGTCCGCTGAGTAACGTGGTGCGCGTGCGCGATTTTGGCCCGGTGAGCCTGAACAGCAGCTTTCTGGCCAGTTGTCCGCTGGCGTTAAGTTCGGCGCTGTTTGTCAGCCAGCAGGCCCGACCGCTCACCAAAACCTGGACCGGAAGCGAGCTTACGCGTATTGAACATCTGGGCAGCTTCGCTTGCCGCAATATCTACAGCCGCCCGGATGCGCGGCGCAGCGAACATGCCACGGCGGATGCGCTGGATATCAGCGCTTTCAGGCTGGCAAATGGACAGCGCGTTACCGTCCTGAACGGCTGGAAAGCGGAAAAGACGCAGCCCTGGCTACAGGCCCTGCTCTCGGCAAGCTGTGGCTATTACGGTAACGGTCTGGGGCCGGACTATAATGCCGCCCATGCCAACCATTTCCATCTGGGGATGCGCGGCTATGGATTATGTCGATGAAGCATAATCTTCCGCCAAAAATTGGATAAATTGTGACTTATTTCACAAATATGATGACTGGGAAGATAAAACACCAAAGTCTGCAAGGCCGCATCTCTGGCGCTATGTTATTGCGCGTAACTTGCTAATCTGTCGGCGAATTCGCCTAAAAATGAAGACTATTTCTGTTATGGAATCCTGGAAAGTTAATCTCATTTCAGTCTGGTTCGGCTGCTTCTTCACCGGACTGGCTATCAGCCAGATATTGCCCTTCCTGCCGCTGTATGTATCGCAGCTGGGAGTGACTTCCCATGAAGCGCTCTCGATGTGGTCCGGCCTGACGTTCAGCGTGACGTTTCTGGTCTCCGCCATTGTGTCGCCGATGTGGGGCAGCCTGGCGGATCGCAAGGGGCGCAAGTTGATGCTGCTCCGCGCCTCGCTGGGGATGGCGATAGCCATTTTGCTCCAGGCCTTCGCCACCAACGTCTGGCAGCTGTTTATTCTGCGGGCGATAATGGGGCTGACCTCCGGTTACATTCCGAATGCCATGGCGCTGGTGGCCTCACAGGTACCGCGTGAGCGAAGCGGCTGGGCGCTCAGCACGCTTTCCACGGCCCAGATCAGCGGGGTCATTGGCGGCCCGCTGCTCGGCGGCTTCCTGGCGGACCATGTCGGGCTGCGTGCGGTCTTTATCATTACCGCGATCCTGCTAACGATCAGCTTTCTGGTCACCCTTTTTCTGATTAAAGAGGGCGGGCGGCCTGTTGTCAGTAAATCCGAACGCTTGAGCGGAAAAGCGGTTTTCGCCTCGCTGCCTTATCCTGGTCTGATGATTAGCCTCTTTGTGACGACGATGGTGATCCAGCTCTGTAACGGTTCGGTAGGGCCGATTCTGGCGCTGTTTATCAAGTCGATGGCGCCGGACAGCAGCAACATTGCTTTTCTGAGCGGGATGATTGCCGCGGTGCCGGGCGTGTCGGCGCTGATGTCTGCTCCGCGTCTGGGGAAACTGGGCGACAGGATCGGTACGGCACGTATTCTGATGGCAACGCTCATCATTGCGGTGATCCTTTTCTTTGCCATGTCATTCGTCACCACACCTCTTCAGCTCGGCATCCTGCGCTTCCTGCTTGGCTTCGCAGATGGCGCCATGCTGCCCGCTGTTCAGACGCTGCTGGTGAAATATTCCAGTGACCAGGTAACCGGCCGCATTTTTGGCTACAACCAGTCGTTCATGTATTTAGGCAACGTAGCGGGCCCGCTTATCGGCGCCTCGGTCTCGGCGATGGCGGGTTTCCGCTGGGTATTTGCCGCGACGGCGGTGGTGGTCCTGCTGAATATTATTCAACTGGCCTTTGCCTTGCGACGCCGCAGGCGAATCGCTGAGGCAAAGTCGGCCCGGTAAACACGATAATATATTATTTATTCTTATGAACGCCGCATTTTTATATAACGAAATGCGGCGCCTTTCTTTCAGGAAAACGTTTCGCTTTCGCGCTGAAATATCTTTTTTGGCAGCGATGTCACTTTTGCATAAGATAAAGCCAATCCATGCTTTTCATTATTCAGAGAGGGTGTTAATTTCAGGGGAAATCACATAAGGAAATAGCACCATGAAAAATCTCATTGCTGAGTTGTTGGTTAAGCTTGCCCAAAAGGAAGAAGAGTCGAAAGAGCTGGTTGCCCAGGTCGAGGCGCTGGAAATCGTTGTGACGGCGCTGCTGCGACAGATGGCAAAACCGGAGCAGGAGGCGTTGATCGACAACGTTGAAGGCGCGCTGGAAAAAGCGCGTCCTGATTCCCAGGTGCCTGCGGAAGATGCGGAGCTGCTTCAGCAATACGTAAAGAAGCTTTTAAGGCATCCTCGCAGCTAACCTGTCTGAGGTGAAATGACGTGTCACAGAATTGTCATGCAGGATGCCTGGCGTCGCTCTGTTTTTATTTTTACACATTTATGCAGGGAAAATTAAATTGAGACAGAGCACACCTTTCACCGCATAATTTCTGTTATTAATTACCGCCTCCCCCCCGGCGAAACCGGTTAATGAATATTATGCCGATACAGGGCTGAAATAACCGCAGAGCCCGGCGAAAATCAGAGTCGCAGGGTGGTTTTTTTCCCGTAACGAGCCAGACTTAACGTGGAACTTCACATAAAGGATGGTGCAATGAAAACAACAATACTGGTTACCCTGCTCTCTGGCCTGTGTCTGATCGCCTCAGCACACGCGGAAGAGAAAACGTTAACGCCCCAGCAGCAGCGCATGACGACCTGTAACCAACAGGCGACATCGCAAAGCCTGAAAGGGGATGCCCGTAAAACGTACATGAGCGACTGCCTTAAAAATGGTGCGGCTAAACCCGGTGAAAAAAGCCTGACCCCACAGCAGCAAAAAATGCGTGAGTGCAACGCCCAGGCGACACAGCAGATGCTGAAAGGCGACGATCGCAGCAAGTTTATGAGCGCGTGCCTCAAAAAACAGGCGTAGTGCTAACGGGTGAGTCACGGCTGTGGCTCACCCAAAATTTCATACTTTCCCCGCTATCCCCCTCTCTATAATTTGGGAAAATGTTTCAGAATATTCCCAAAAATGATGAATGATGAGTTTTATGACAATCACGAGAACATTCGAGAAGCGTGGCACCAGCAGCTTTCTCAGGATGATTCATACCGTTCCGGTCTGCGATTTGCCCGGCGAATACGGCTGGCACGCATCGTTGGTCTGGCGGCGCTATTTGTTCCGCTTGCCAGCGTTCTGGTGAGCCAGTTTCTTTCCGGCGTCTGGTGGTTATTGCTGGTGGGCTGGGTCTTTGTCTGGCCCCATCTGGCCTGGCAGCTGGCTTTTCGTTCGGCTGAACCCCACAGCAGTGAAATTGTTAATCTGAAAATCGATGCCATTATTGCCGGTGTCTGGATGGGGCTAACAGGGTTCAATGCGCTACCAACGGCGGCGCTGATCGTGATGATCGGCATGAATATGATGGGATCGGGGGGATGTCGGTTATTTCTGACAGGACTGGCGCTGCTTGCTCTGTCTGCCTTGCTCACCGTGCAATCCACGGGTACTCCTGTGGTATTGACCTCTGAACCGCTGGCGTTGTGGCTGACGCTCCCCGTGCTGGTGGTCTACCCCATACTGTTTGCCTGGCTCAGCCACCGCACGGCGATCCGTCTGGCAGAGCATAAGCGTCGGCTTGAGCTGATGAGTACCCGCGACGGAATGACCGGCGTGTTCAATCGCCGTCACTGGGAAACGCTGCTGCGTAACGAATTTGAGGCCTGCCGTCGAAGCCATCGACAGGCGACGATACTGCTCATCGATATCGATCACTTCAAGACGATCAACGACACCTGGGGGCATGACGTGGGGGATGAAGCGATTGTCGCCATCACGCGCCAGCTTCAGCTGACCCTGCGCTCAGGCGATTATATTGGCCGTTTTGGCGGGGATGAGTTCGCGGTGATCATGTCCGGCACGCCTGCCGACAGCGCGATTGCAGCGATGTCGCGCGTCCACGAACGGCTGGTCAACATGCCGCTGCACGGAGCACCTATGGCGAGGTTGTGTATCAGCGTTGGGGTTGCCCCCTGGGGGGCGCAGTTCACCCACTATCGTGAATGGCTAAAGGCGGCGGACGTGGCCCTCTATAAAGCCAAAAATGCCGGACGGGGCCGCACCGAAGTGGCCGCCTGACGCCCGGCGTAGCGCATCAGGACTTACTGAGCTTCTCTGATTTTTCCATGCATTTTTCCATCGCCTCGATCACGGCGGAGCGGAACCCGCGATCTTCCAGCACGCGCACGGCTTCAATGGTTGTGCCCCCCGGTGAGCACACCATATCTTTCAGTTCGCCCGGATGTTTACCCGTTTCCAGCACCATTTTGGCCGAACCCATCACCGCCTGCGCTGCAAATTTGTAGGCCTGCGCGCGCGGCATTCCACCCAGTACGGCGGCATCGGCCATGGCTTCGATAAACATAAAGACATACGCCGGGGCAGAGCCGCTCACGCCGACTACCGGGTGGATCATCGGTTCGGCAATCACTTCCGCTTCGCCGAAGCAGCGGAAAATATTCAGTACATCCGCCACGTCTTCAGATGTGACCAGCGCGTTCGGGGTAACGGATGTCATACCGGCATTCACCAGCGACGGGGTGTTTGGCATGGCGCGAACAATCTTACGGTCGTGGCCCAGCGCGCGGGCGAGCTGATCGAGGGTCACGCCTGCGGCAATCGATACCACCAGGGTCTCTTTGTTAAGGCTGGAGGTGATCTCGCTCAGGACTTTAATCATGATATTCGGCTTAACGGCGCCAAAGACAATATCCGCCACCTGAGCCACGTCCTGTGCGCTTTCGGCAGCGTTGACACCATACTCATCACGCAGCGCCGCGACTTTATCCGGGGATGGGGTATAGACCCAAATCTGCCCCGGCAGCACCTGCCCGCTGGCAATCAGTCCGCCGAGGATAGCTTTGCCCATATTTCCGCAGCCGATAAACCCGATTTTCTTATCCATCACGTCTCTCCGTTATTATGCGTTGTTATCTCTCATTGATAGCTTAACAACGAAATGCAGGCGACAATAGTCACCAGAATCATAATGGGGAGAGACTATGGCGATTTGGGTTGATGCGGACGCGTGTCCGAATGTCATCAAAGAGATTTTATTTCGTGCTGCCGAGCGCGTGCAGATGCCGCTGACGCTGGTGGCGAACCAGAATATCCGCGTGCCGCCCTCCAGATACATCCGTTCTCTGCGCGTTCCGGCCGGGTTTGACGTGGCGGATAACGAGATAGTACGCCTGTGTGACGCAGGAGATCTGGTGATCACCGCGGATATCCCGCTGGCTGCCGATGTACTGGCGAAAGGGGCGGCGGCGCTGAACCCGCGCGGAGAACGCTATTCGCCGGCAACGATCCGGGAGAAGCTCACCATGCGTGATTTTATGGATACGCTTCGTTCCAGCGGCGTGCAAACCGGTGGGCCGGACAGCCTGTCGCAGCGCGATCGCCAGCAGTTTGCCGCCGAGCTGGATAAATGGCTGCTGGAAGTGAAGCGCCGCCCGACGTAGCCCACCTCCGGGCGGTTTTGTGGTACAGTGTGGCTTCCACAGGCTTGTCATTCCGTACCGCTTTGCAGTAAAGTTAGCGCAACATCTACTGCAATCATTTCTTTACAGCCTTCAGTTATCCGGCAGCAAGGGGAACACCTGGTTATGAACCCACCCATCTTTTTAGTTGGCCCTCGCGGCTGTGGGAAAACCACCGTTGGTCTGGAGCTGGCGCGTCTGTGCCAGAGTCAGTTTGTCGATACTGACCACTGGCTCCAGGAGAATGCCGGTAAGACCATCGCCGATATCGTTGAAGATGAGGGTTGGGAGAGCTTTCGTGCGCGTGAAACGGCCACGCTGGAAGCGGTGACCGCGCCGTCAACCGTGATTGCGACCGGTGGGGGCATTATTCTGGCACCGTATAACCGCCAGTTTATGCGCGAAAAGGGTGTCGTGATCTACCTCTGTGCCCCGGTCTCTACGCTGGTGGGGCGGCTGGAGGCGTTTCCGGAAGAGGGACAGCGCCCGGCGCTGACCGCGAAACCGCTGAGTGAAGAGGTCAGCGACGTCCTCGCTGAACGCGATGCACTGTACCGCGAGGCGGCACACCACGTTGTAGATGCGTCGGCGTCACCCGAGAAAGTTGCGATTCAGATTATTACCGCCCTGCGTTTGGCTTGCGCCAGCTAACAGCCGTCTATACTCATAGCTCAGACATAAAAAAAGGATGAGCTATGCCAACCAGACCTCCCTATCCACGTGAAGCCCGCATCGTTACCGTTGAAAAAGGTAACGGCGATCAGACCGTAACCTGGTACCAGCTGCGTGCCGATCACCCTAAACCTGATTCGCTGATCAGCGAACATGAAACCGAACAGGAAGCGCTGGATGCAAAACGGCGCTATGAGGATCCTGAGAAGTCCTGACAGGAATCCGAATTCGTTACAACCGTGCCTGAATCACACTTTTAACATATCGCTGATGTTAAGCAGCAGTTAATATTTAGTTATTACAGGTGGATTCGGAAAGGCCAGTCGATCTTTACATTACGGTGTAGAGATCCCCTGCTACCCTTGGTGCTGTTTTGTTGAAAAAATGAACAGTGCAGCGTAGTGAGCCTGTACTTATGTGGCAGTTGTGGTAGTAACGGAAGGCGATCAAAATGAAGGCGACGTTGGCGATCCTCACGATTGGTGTGGTGCCTGTAAGCGAAGTATTACCGCTCTTAACCGAGCATGTCTCTGAACAACAAATTACGCATCTCAGTCTGTTAGGGAAGCTCAGTCGGGAAGAGGTCATGGAAGACTACGCGGTCGGAGAGGGGGAAGATCCCCTGGCAACGTTACTCAGTGACGGTAAACTGGCGCATGTGTCGCGCCAGAAAATCGAGCGCGCGCTACAGGGCGTGATCGAAGTGCTCGACAATCAGGACTATGACGTTATTTTGCTGATGAGCACGGCACCCGTTAAAGGGCTCAGCGCGCGTAATGCCATTCTGCTCGAACCGATGCGGATTATCCCTCCGCTGGTGGCCTCAATTGTTGATGGTCATCAGGTTGGGGTCATCGTTCCCGTTGAGGAACTGCTGGATAACCAGACGGTGAAGTGGGCCGCGCTGGAGCACACCCCGCTGTACGCACTGGCAAACCCGTTCTGGGACAGCGAAGCGAAGCTGATTGCGGCCGGGCAGGAGTTGATCGACAGAGGGGCGGATGTCCTGATGCTCGACTGCCTGGGCTTCCATCAGCGGCATCGTGATTTACTGCAAAAGGCGCTGGATGTTCCGGTGCTGCTCTCTAACGTCCTGATGGCGCGCCTGGCGTCAGAATTACTGGTGTAATGATTTTGCGTGACAGGTCATGAGCATGGCCCCTATAGTGGATTTTTCTCAATAAATATAAGGGCCAGTTCATGCTTCAAAGTAACGAATACTTTTCCGGTAAAGTGAAATCCATTGGTTTTACCAGCAGCAGCACTGGCCGCGCCAGTGTCGGCGTAATGGCGGAAGGGGAATACACCTTTGGCACCGCAGAAGCGGAAGAGATGACGGTGGTCAGCGGCGCGCTGAACGTCCTGCTGCCGGGTGAAACGGAGTGGAAAGTCTACAGTGCCGGGCAGGTCTTCAACGTGCCGGGCCACAGCGAGTTCCATTTACAGGTTGCAGAGCCAACCTCTTATCTGTGCCGCTATCTGAAATAAAAGCATGCCGGGTGGCGCATTCGCTTACCCGGCCTGCGTTTTGCCTGTCAGCGCTGCGCTTCGCCGCCGAGACCTTCCACCAGGTTCTGAATTAACGCCGCCAGCTCGCCGGTCATCAGGATAAAGTCTGCGTCAAAGCGCTGAGCATAATCTTCGCGGTCGATATCTTCGTTCTGATCGCGCAGTTCATCGCAGAACTTAAGGCGCTTCACGGAGCCGTCATCACACATCACAAACTGAATGCGCTGCTGCCAGTCGAGTGCCAGTTTGGTCACCACTTTGCCCGCTTCAATGTGCACGGCGATTTCGTCGCTCACCAGATCCTGTTTCTTCGCGCGGATCACGCCGCCATCTTCCAGCAGCGCTTTCAGCTCTGCTTCATCAAGGATCTGGAAGCCCTGCGCGGCAGTCCCGCTGCGCACCCACTCGGTCAGGGTCAGCTCAATCGGCGTTTCCAGCGCCAGCGGTACCACCGGTAATGAGCCAAGGCTCTTACGCAGCAGCGCCAGCGTATCTTCCGCTTTTTTGGCGCTGGCGCAGTCCACCATGATCAGCCCGTTAACAGTGTCGATCCACATCATGGTCTGGCTAAAGCGGCTAAAAGCGCGCGGCAGCAGCGAGTGCAGCACTTCATCCTTCAGCGAATCTTTTTCGGTTTTTTTAAGCTTACGGCCCTGTTCAGCTTCCAGCTTGAAGATCTTCGCTTCCAGCGCCTGCTTAACCACGGGCGTCGGCAGGATCTTCTCTTCTTTACGGGCGCAAACGATGATTTGCCCCGTGCTGCTGGCGTGGGTCAGCGCATCGCTTTGAGAACCCATTGGCGGAACCCAGCCGGTTTTTGCCATATCCTGGCTACCGCAAGGGGTAAAGGAGTAAGCGGCTAACTGTTTTTCCATCTCTTCTGCACGCAGCGAAACGTCGCGGCTGAGACGGTAAACCATCAAATTTTT